>Ga0307509_10001087_pt1 | contig 46534 bp, 42 predicted proteins | sample 10_EM_MG_FD_202245 | JGI IMG/M metagenome (GOLD analysis project Ga0307509, IMG submission 202245) | Populus trichocarpa ectomycorrhiza microbial communities from riparian zone in the Pacific Northwest, United States - 10_EM | ecosystem: Host-associated > Plants > Roots > Unclassified | place... | reverse complement strand
TCGCCGAGCAGGCGCCGCCGCTGGACGTCGGCATCGCGCGCGAGAAGAAGTGCTTCAGCTCGAACACGCCGCTCGGCGTCGCCATGAACTTGTTGTTGGTGACGCGGCAGACCGTGGACTCGTGCACGCCGACTTCCTCGGCGATCTCCTTCAGGCCGAGCGGCTTCATCGCGAACGCGCCGTACTCGAGGAACAGATGCTGGCGCCGCACGATCGCCTGTGAGACGCCGAGGATCGTCGAGAAGCGCTGCTCGACATTGCGCACTGCCCAGCGTGCTTCCTGCAGGTGCGCGGCCAGCTCGCCGTGGCGGGCCTCGCGGTGCTGCCGGAAGAGATCGGCATACGTGCGGTTCAGGCGCACCTTCGGCACAACGCTCGAGTTCAGCTGCGCAACCCAGTGGCCGCGGACCTTGCGCACGATGACATCGGGGGTGATGTACTGCACATCGGGCCGCCCGAAGCGCCAGCCGGGGCGCGGGTCGAGGCGCCGGATCGCGGCGCAGGCGGCGGCGATGTCGGCGGCCGGGCGGTGCAGGCGCCGCGCCAGGCCGGCGATGTCGCGCTGCGCGAGGCGATCGATGTGGCCCGCGAGGATTTGCCGCGCGAGCTCGCGGTCTTCGATCACGGCCTGCTCGACCTGCAGTTGCAGGCACTCGGCGATGTCGCGCGCCCCCACGCCCGGCGGGTCGAAGGACTGGACGAGCTTCAGCGCGGTGCTCAGCTCGCAGGCGTCGGGCGCCGGGTCGAGCGCGACGACCTGCGCGACCTCATCGAGCGCGAGCCGCAGATAGCCATCGTCGTCGAGCGACTCGATCAATGCGAACAGCAGCGCGTGGTCGCGGCTCGACAGCGGCAGCACATTCGCCTGGCCGTGCAGGTGGTCCCGCAGCCACACGTCGGCGGCCATTGTGTCGGTGGCACTGCTCGACGAGTCGGCCGAATCGCCGCCGCGATGGCCCGCGCCCGGCGGCTGCAGCCAGGTGTCGCGCTCCCAGGCCGCGTCGTGCTCGTGCTCCGCCAGCTGCGCCGCAGGCTCGGTGGGGGCCGCGCTCGCGCCGTCGCGCATCGGGGTGTCGCCGGGCCAGGGCCGCTCGGGCGACGAGGACTCGGTGATCGCTGTGTTGTCTTCGTCGGCGTCGAGAAACGGGTTGCGCGCAGCGGTCTCGCGAAGCTCGCGCACATAGTCGAGCGACGACATCTGCAGCAGCCGCACCGCGTGCTGCAGCCGCGGCGTCAGCGCCTGGGTCTGTCGGGTATCGGATCGAAGCGACAACTGGCTCATGGCAGGTTCCGGTTGTCGAGGCGTCTCGCAACCACCGTGCCAACTTTGCGCGTCGCGCCGCGCGGGTGCCGTCATGGAACAGCGGGCACATCGTGGCGTCATTTACCGCAAGAGATTCAAGAGCCTGGCAAGACTACCTGTGTCGGCGCTGCGGGTTCTTGCCTTCGTCGCTGGCTCAGGCACGGCGACTGCCGCAGGTGGTTGCGCCGGCCGTCGACCGCCGCGCACCCTGCACTGCGAAAGGAACACCATGAGCGACTCCACCATCTCGACATTGAATGAGCTGATCGAGACCTGCAAGGATGGCGAATACGGCTTCCGCGCCTGCGCCGAGCAAGCTAAATCCGACACCTTGAAGACATTGTTCGACCGCCGTTCGCAAGAGTGCGCAGCAGCTGCCACCCAGCTGCAGGCGCATGTGAGCGAGCTCGGCGGCAAGCCCGAGAACCGTGGCTCGGCCATGGGCGCCGTGCACCGCGGCTGGGTCGCGGTGAAGACCAAGCTGACCAGCTACGACGATCTCGCGGTACTCGAGGAATGCGAGCGCGGCGAGGACGCCGCGCTCGAAAGCTACCGCGAAGCGCTGCGACAGGATTTGCCGGAACGCATCGCCAACCTGGTGGAGCTGCAATACCAGGGTGCCAAGCAGAACCACGACGAAATCCGCCGGCTGCGAAACGAGCTGCGGGGTCGATGAGCTTCAAGCGGCGCGCCGCGGTACGAGCAGCCGCATCAGCGCCGTCGCGTCGACGGGCTTGACCAGATACGCATCGAAGCCGGCATCGCACGAGTGGCGGATGTCGCGCTCCTGGCCATAGCCGGACAACGCGATCAGCAGCCCGTCATAGCCGGCCGCCCGGCTTTGCCGGGCGACTTCGTAGCCATCGATGCCGGGCAGGCCGATGTCGACGATCGCCGCCTCGGGCGGTGCCTGCGTGAGCATCGCCAGGCCCGTGGCGCCGTCGCCGGCGGTGCGCACGGTGTGGCCGTCGAGCTCGAGCATCGAACGCAAACCGTACAGCGCGTCGGGGTTGTCGTCGATCACGATGACGTTCTTGACCGCTGCCGTCGGCGCCGATGCGCCGGCGCCGTGCCGCAGCAGCGGCAGCTGCACGTCGAAGACGCTGCCGGAGGCGTCGCTGCGCGCCGTGATCGAGCCGCCGTGCAGCTCCAGCAGGCGCTTGACCAGCGTCAGGCCGATGCCGAGCCCGCCGTCATGGCGGGCCAGACCGCGCTCGCCTTGTACGAACGGCTGGAACACGTGCTGCATCAGCGCCGGGTCGATGCCGACCCCGCTGTCGCGCACGGTCAGGCGCGCCATGCCGTCGTCGGCGTGCAGCCGCACGCTGATGGAGCCGCCCGGTGGCGTGTACCTGATCGCGTTGTCGAGCAGCTGCTCGAGGACCTGCTCGATGCGTTGCACGTCGGCGTCCACCCAGGTCTCGGACAGCGACACCTCGAACCGATGCTGTCGCGCCATCGCTTTCGAGTGCGCCGCATTGAGCGCGCGACCCACCAGGGCCGCCAGCTCGACGGGCTGGCGCAGCAGCTCGACATCGTCGCCAATGACCCGGCCGACATCGAGCAGCCGGTCCATCATGCGTGCCAGGTGCCGGGTCTGGTTCGCGATGATTTCGCGCGCGCGGATGGCCGCGGGCGCGGCTGCTTCGACGCGGTTCAGCACCTCGACCGCGGTCGCGATGGCGTTCAGCGGGTTGCGCAATTCATGACCCAGCATCGCCAGGAATTCGTCCTTGGCGCGGCTCGCCGTCTCGGCATCGGCCTCGGCACGTTTGCGCTCGGTGATGTCGATCACCGCGCCGATCGCGCCGCGGGCCAGCCCGGTCGCCGTGCGTAGCGGCTCGGCGCTGGCGAGCACGAAGTGCACGGGCTGGCCAGGCACCCGCACTTCGAGCTCGGTGGGCTCGACCGATTCGCCGCCCGCCGCGGCGCGCTGCAAGGGGCGCAGGCGAGGCTCGAGCGGCTCGCCCTGGTGCAACAGCTCAGGCCGGCCCGCGGCGCCCGCGGGGCCACCATCGAGCTGCGTCCAGAGGCTGAGCGGGGCGATCTCATCCATCGCGCGATTCTGGATCACCAGCGCGCAGCGTGCATCCTGGGCGAACACCAGGCCGAGCGGGCTGCTGCGGAACAGCGCCTCGAACTCCTCGGCCTTGCGCGCGAGGCGGTCGAGGGCGAGCTGGCGCTGCGTGGCGGCCCGCGCCAGCGCGTCGCGCAGCAGCGCGATCTCGGTGACCGCGATCGGCGCGCCGTCGAAGGCGCCGTGCGCCGCCAGGTGGTCGAGCGGGTCGGTGACGCGCCGCGCGACCAGCAGCGCCGCGGTCACGCCGATCAGCAGGCAGGCGATGGTCGTTGCCAGCGTCATGCCGACCGCGCGGTCCTGCAGGCGGTCGAGCGGGCTCGCCACCGTGCCGACGCCGACGCCCCAGCCGCCATGCCCGAGCGCGTGCCACGCGGCATAGGCCTCGCCGCCCTCGAGGGTTTCGGTGCGATGCACGCCGGAAGCCCGGCCGCCCATGGCTTGGACCGCGCTCGCCGGCAGGTTGGCGCCGACGAAGCGCTCCGGCGCGAGCGTGCGCGCGACGATGCGATGCCGCGTGTCGAACAGGCTCGCGAAGGCCGCCTTGTCGGGCGGCGCGGCGTCTTGCAGCACCTGGCGCCAGGCGTCCACGCCGATGTAGGCGCCGAGGGCGTAGCGCCGGTTCCCGCCGACGCTGGCCGGAACGACGAGCGCCGTCGTTCGGCGCGTGGGATCGGCCGGGTCGATCAGGTCCGAGAGCAGCGCACGATTCGCGCTGAGCAGGCGCGCCATCGCCGGTGGGTCGAAGCCTTCGTGCGCGACGGACGCGCCGGCGCTGCGCCACGCGCGTCCGCTGGTGTCGAGCAGCACCGCACCGTCGGGGTCCAGCAGCAGGATGCCGCTCCAGGTCGGGCGCGGCGGCGGCTGGGCGGCGACGGCATCGCGAAAGCCGTCGGTATCGCCGCGCTCGAGGGCGTCGGTGCGCGCCAGGGTTTCCAGCGCATCGATCGATGCGGCCAGTTCCTGGTCGACGCCGCGGGCTGCGGCGGCGGCCGCGCTCTGCAGGCCGGCCGACAACGCGGCGTGCTGCTGCTTGAGCGCGCCCAGCATCTGGATCGACGTCAACACGGCCAGCGGCACCGTGGCCAACAGGATCATCGTGACGAGGTGCGTGCGCAGCGATGCGCGCAGCCGGCTGGGTGCAAATCGCGAACGCGTCTTCGATGCCAACGTAGTCGTCATGAGAGCCCGTCGGGTGGGCACAAACTCGCACGCTGAGCTTGTACAGTTGCAAGCCTGCGAGGCAAACGCCATACCCAGGCCGGGCCGCGCTGCCGAATCAAGCCATGAATCCGCCGCTTTCGCTTTCTTCTTCCGAGGTGCCGGCCGAGCCGTCGAGCTCGACGGGCCAGCCCAAGTTTCTGGTTGTCGGCATCGGCGCCTCGGCCGGCTGCATCCCGGCCTTGCTGCAGTTGTTCGAGAACCTGCCGCCGGCGCCGGGCATGGCCTTCGTGGTCATCGTGCATTTGTCGCCGCAGCACGACAGCAACCTGGCGAGCATCCTCGGCAACGCCACGCGGCTGCCGGTGCTGGCGCTGAGCGAGTCGGTGACGGTCGAGTCGGACCACGTCTACGTGATCTCGCCGGCGCAGCAGCTGGCGATGAACGACGGCCAGCTGCAGGTGTCGGCACTGGACCGCACGCCCGGCCGCCACGCCACCGTCGACGGCTTCTTTCGCACCTTGGCCGAGGCCCACCGCGAACGCGCCATCGGCGTGGTGCTGTCGGGCAGGCTCGGACGGCACGCTCGGCCTGCTGCGCATCAAGGAACTCGGCGGCCTGACGCTGGCGCAATCGCCGTCGGATGCCGAGTACGACGGCATGCCCAACAGCGCCATCGCCTGCGGTGCGGTCGACTTCGTGCTGCCGGCCGCCGGCATGGCCGAGAAGCTGGCGGCGCTGTGGTCGAACATGCAGCACATCGAGCTGCCCGATCTGGTCGCTGCCGAGGCCGAACCCGATCAGCTGCCTGCCGCCGAAGGCGCCGAGACCGCCGAGCAGGCGTTCATCCGCATCCTCGATCTGCTGCGCGCCGCGACGGGCCACGATTTCAAGCACTACAAGCGCGCCACGGTGCTGCGCCGCATCGAGCGCCGCCTGCAGGTCAACACGCTGCGGGACCTGCCCGCGTACCGGGTCTTTCTCGAGGCGCACCCCGACGAGCTGACGGGGCTGCTGAAGGACTTGCTGATCAGCGTCACGAACTTCTTTCGCGACCGCGAGGCCTTCGATGCGCTGCAGACCGAGCTGCAGGCCTCGCTGTTTTCGCAGAACGAGCCGCACACCCGGCTGCGCGCCTGGGTCGCGGGCTGCGCCACCGGCGAAGAGGCGTATTCGGTGGCGATGCTGTTGTGCGAAGGGGCCGAAGCGCAGCAGCCGCCCGCGCAGATCCAGGTGTTCGCGTCCGACATCGACGAGAGCGCCATCGCGACGGCGCGCGCGGGCGTCTACCCGGACACCATCCTCGACGACGTGACGCCGGCGCGGCTGCGGCGCTTCTTCCGCAAGGAGCTCGGCCAGGTGCGGGTCAACAAGGAGCTGCGCGACCGCGTGCTCTTCGCGGTGCACAACCTGCTGCGCGACCCGCCGTTCTCCAGCCTCGATCTGGTGTGCTGCCGCAACCTGCTGATCTACCTCGACCGCGAGGTCCAGGCGCAGGTGCTCGAGGTGTTTCATTTCGCGCTCAAGCCCGGCGGCATCCTGTTCCTCGGCAGCTCCGAATCGGCCGACGCCACACCGGACCTGTTCGCGCAGATCGACAAGAAGCACCGCATCTACCGCGCCGATGGGCTGCCGCGCCGCGCGCGTTCGTTGCCGGGGCTGCCGCTGGACGGGCGTTCGATGCTGTTGCCGGTCAGCGCGCCGGCGTCGGCACACGGGCACACGCTGGGCGACTTCCATCACCGGCTGCGCGAGGCCTATGCGCCGCCGAGCGTGCTCGTCGATGCGGCGTCCAACATCCTGCATTCGACGCCGCGCGCCGCGCCGTTCCTGCGCTTCGTGCCCGGCCAGCCATCGAACAACCTGCTCGCGGTGGTGCGCCCGGAGCTGCGCGTCGAATTGCGCACCGCCATCTTCCGCGCCTGGCAGCTGCGGGCCACCGTGGAGGCGCGCAAGGTCCGCGTCGAAGACGGCGGTGTCGCCAGCTGGGTCACGATGGTGGCCCGGCCGGTGGACGAGGCCGGAACCTCGTTCATGCTCGTGCTCTTCGACCAGGTGGCCGCGACGCTGGACGACGACGCGCCGCAGGCCAGCGCCAAGGACCCGATGCTCGTGCTGCTCGAAGAAGAACTGCAGCAGACGCGCGAGCAGCTGCGCGGCAGCATCGGCCAGTCGGCCAAGTCGACCGAAGAGCTGCGCGCCTCGAACGAAGAGCTGCAGGCCATCAACGAAGAGCTGCGGTCGGCGACCGAGGAGCTCGAGACCAGCAAGGAAGAGCTGCAGTCGGTCAACGAAGAACTCGTCACGGTCAACCAGGAGCTCAAGACCCGCGTCGACGAAACCGCCAAGGCCAACGACGACCTGAAGAACCTGATGGCGTCGACCGACATCGCCACCGTCTTCGTGGACCGCAAGCTGCACGTCAAGCGCTTCACGCCGCGCGCGTCGCAGCTCTTCAACCTGATCGGCTCCGACATCGGGCGGCGCCTGCTCGACATCACGCACAAGCTCCGTTACGAGCAGCTCGAAGCCGACGCGCGCGACGCCTTCGAGCAGCTGCGAACCATCGACCGAGAGGTGGCCGGGCCGGACGGCCAGACCTACCTTGTGCGGGTGCTGCCGTACCGGACCCACGACGACCTGATCGACGGCGCGGTGCTGAACTTCGTCGATGTCAGCGCGATCCGGCAGGCCGAGCAGCGCCTGCGCCAGGGCGAGGCCAACCTGCGCATGGTGGTCGAGAGCACCGAGGACTACGCCATCATCACGATGGACCGCACGGGCTGCATCACGACCTGGAACCAGGGCGCCGCGCGCCTGTTCGGCTACGGCGAAGCCGAGATGCTGGGGCGTTCGATCGAGCTGATCTTCACGCCGGCCGACCGCGCGAACGGCGTGGCGCAACAAGAGATGCAGCGCGCCCGCGACGATGGGCGGGCCAGCGACGAGCGCTGGCATCTGCGCAAGGACGGGACCTCGTTCTTCTGCAGCGGCATCATGACGCCGCTGCACGAGGCCGACGGCCTGGTCGGCTACGCCAAGATCGCGCGCGACCTGACCGAGCGCAAGCAGGCCGAAGCGCAGCTGGAGGCGCTGCTGATCCAGGAAACCGAGATGCGCGCCGAACTGCAGCGCGTGAGTGCGCTGAAAGACGAGTTCCTGGCCGTGATGTCGCACGAGCTCAAGCACCCGCTGAACCTGATCCACGTCAACGCCGAGTTGCTGGCCCGCTTGCCGGAGGTGCGCGCAGCACCGGCGGTGGCGCGCTCGGCCGACGTGATCCGCCGCACCGTGCTGAGCCAGGCCAAGATCATCGACGACCTGCTCGACCTGTCGCGCGTGCGCACCGGCAAGCTCGCGCTCAGCACCATGCCCGTGCAGTGGGCGGCGATCGTCAGCCGCGTTCTCGAGGCCATGGCCGGCGACGCGCAGGCGCGGCATGTCACGCTCGAGTCCGAGCTCGATCCGGCCGCCTCTTCGATCCGCGCGGACCCGGTGCGCGTCGAGCAGATCGTCTGGAACCTGCTCAGCAACGCCTTCAAGTTCACCCCGGCCGGCGGCGCGATCAGGGTTCAGCTGGCGGTCGACGGCACGCAGGGGCGGCTCGATGTCATCGACAACGGGCAGGGCATTGCCGCCGACTACCTGCCGCAGGTCTTCGAGATGTTCAGCCAGGCGAGCCGCAGCACGACCCGCTCCGGTGGCGGCATGGGCATCGGCCTGGCGCTGGTCAAGCACCTGGTGGAAGAACACGGCGGGCACGTGGCCGTGGCCTCCGACGGGCCGGGCCACGGGGCGCGGTTCACGGTGTGGCTGCCCTTGTCCGACCAGCCTTCGAACAATGGGCTCGGGCCGGCCACGCCGCCCGCGCTGGACCGGCTGCGCGTGCTGCTCGTCGACGATGCCGAAGATGCGCTGGAGTCGTTCGCGATGCTGCTGCGGCTCGAAGGCGCGGAGGTCACGGCCGTCGACAGCGGTGCCAAGGCGCTGGCGGCGGCGCAGGCAGCGGAGTTCGATCTGCTGCTCTCGGACGTGGCGATGCCCGGCATGGATGGCTACGAGCTGGTCAAAGCACTGCGAGCGCGCCCTGAAACCGCCCGCCTGCCGGCGATCGCGCTGACCGGGTTCGGCCGTTCGCAGGACGCGCGCCGCGCCATCGCCGCCGGCTTCGATGCGCACATCGCCAAGCCCATCGCGATGGACGAGACGCTGCGCATCATCGAAGGCCTGCAAGCGCGGCGCACGTAGCCGCGGCGGAAAAACCTGCCGCACGAATTGCCGGTCGATCCGCGCGCCGCGAGGCGAAGCGGCGGCGGGCGAGCGCCGCTCGGGCATGCAGTTTGCCCTGGGCCTGGGTTCATCTGACGGCGCCTACGGAGGTCGACATGCCGGTGGATCCCGCTTCACTCACGCATCCCGCATTCGAGCCCGGCAGCGCGTCGAGCACGGGTTCGTTCTCGCCGACGGCAGCGTTGCCGGATGCGGCAGAACACATTGCCGATCCGTCCGAGAGCGACCCGCCATCACCGCCGTATTTCGCTGCATTGATGTCGCGTCGTACGAGCGTGGTCACGCCCGCGGTGCTGCAGGTTCTCGAATGGCATCGGCAGCACCACCCGCTGCGCTGAGTGGCCGCTGCCGGGCAACTCGGTCATCGCTCGTCCTTCGCGGCCTCGAGCCGCCGCCGCTGAACCGGCATGTCATGCACCTTCGCCATCGCCGCGCTTGACCTCGAACACGCGAAACGCCGGCTGGTCTGGGAAGCTGCGCAGCAGCAGCGGCATCGCGACGTTGTAGACCGGGATGCCGTTGACCGTGCGCCCCTCGAGACCACCACGATGGGCGTGCCCGTGCACGACGAAGTCGACCGGGTAGCGGACCAGCGGCTCGGCCAGCCGGCTGCTGCCGAGAAACGCGAAGATCTCGGGCGGCTCGCCCTGCACGGTGGCCTCGATCGGCGCATAGTGCAGCACCGCGATGCGCCGCTCGGTGCGCAGCCGGGCGAGGGCCGCTTCGAGCTTGAGCGCTTCCTGGAGCGCCTCTTGCACGAACTGCTTCGTGGCCTTCTCGCCCCAAGGCCCGAGCGCGCCGGCGCCGTAGCCGCCGGCGAATCCCTTGACGCCTGCGATGCCCACGCCGTGCACGGTGCAGGCTTCGCCGTCGAGCATTTGCACGCCGGCGTCCGTCAAGATGCGGCGCACTTCGGTCTCGGCATCGGACTCGACATCGTGGTTGCCGAGCACCGCGACCACCGGCACCGACGCGACGGCGAGTTCATCGACCAGCACGCGCGCTTCTTCGGGCAGGCCGTAGTCGGTCAGGTCGCCGCACAGCAGCAATGCATCGGCCGCCTTGGATGCCGCCGCGAAGAGCTCGCGGTAGTTGCCGGCCGAGGTCTTTCGGCAGTGCAGGTCGCCCACTGCGGCAAAGCGGATCGTCGACGGCTCGCTCATCGGCCCCGGCCCATCTCGCCGCATGCCGCAAGGCATGTGCATTGCCCATCACGACCATGCAAGGCCCACGCCCATCGTCGCTGCGCCAACTGGCGCCTGGCGGACCCACAGCGGTCTACGCGCGTGCGCTGGACACGCTGACCGCGGCGGGGCTGCCGTACCTCGTCGGCGGCGGCCACGCGCTGATCCACTACACCCGCATCAAGCGCGCGACGCGGGACCTCGATCTGTTCCTGCGGCCGGGCCATATCGGGCCCGCGTTGGCGGCATTGGCGGCGGCCGGCTATGCGACCGAGCGAACCCATCCGCACTGGCTCGGCAAGGCGCGCATCGGCCGCCATTGCGTCGACCTGATCTTCAACTCGGGCAACGGCCTCAGCGAGGTCGACGAGGTCTGGTTCGAGCACGCGCGCCAGGCCGAGATACTGCGCCGACCCGTCGACGTCGTCCCACCCGAGGAGCTGGTCTGGACCAAGCTCTTCATCATGGAGCGCGAGCGCTACGACGGTGCCGACGTGGCGCATCTGCTGTACGCGGCGTCCACCGAATTCGACTGGCAGCGTCTGCGCGATCGCGTGGGGCCGCATTGGCGCGTGCTCTTGAGCCATCTGGTTCTGTTCGGCTTCATCTACCCGTCGGAACAGGCCAGGGTCCCGGGCTGGCTGCTCGACGAGTTGATGAGCCTGCTGCTGCTGGAGCGACACGGCCCCGCATCGCGCGAACGCGTCTGCCAAGGCACGCTGCTGTCGCGCCAGCAGTACCTGCACGACGTGAAGGTCGCGCACTACCGCGACGTGCGCGCGACCGCGGCCAGCTCGATGAGCGCACGCGACATCGCGGCCTGGACCACGGCAGGTGAGCGCGATTCTCGTGTGCACGATGGCGACTCCTGATCTGCGGCGAACGTCGTGTTCGCGATCGCAAGCAGGTGGCAAGCAGCATGCCCAATGCGCCGGCCGGGGTTCGGTCGGTAGGACAGAAACTACGAGCACGTGCGACACCGTCCGCTGCGCCTCTGCGGCCACCGATCCGATACTTTTGTCGTGCGCTCCCTGTGTGAGCGTTGGGCACTGAAGAAAGGAATGGCGCGTCATGATGACACTCACCCTGAACCCCTTGAACCATCGCTTCAAGCTGCTGCTGATCGCCGCCGCAACGTCGCTCGGCTCCGTGGCCTACGCCGCCGGATCGATGACGCATGCCGAATACTCGGCGAAGAAGGACCAGATCAGCGCCGAGTACAAGGCCGAGAAGGCTGCCTGCGACAAGCTGAGCGGCAACGAGAAGGACGTGTGCGTCGAGAAGGCCAGCGGCAAGGAAAAGGTCGCGAAGGCCGAACTCGAATACCGCTACACCGGCAAGAAGAGCGACGCCGACAAGATCGCTGTCGAACGGGCCGATGCCGACTACGCCGTCGCCAAGGAAATGTGCGACGACCGCAAGGGCCGCGACAAGGACGTCTGCGTGGCCGAGGCCAAGGCCACCCACACCAAGGCGCTCGCCGATGCGAAGATGAACAAGAAGGTCGGCGACGCGCAGAAGAGTTGATCGGTCTGCCTGCACATCGTCATGAATGACAACACCCCCAAGACCCGCCGCATGCGCAGTGCGGCGCAGTCGCCGGCCCACCGCGCCGTCGACTTGACGCAGCCTGCGCCCGAGTCGGCGCGAACCGGCGAGCAGCAGCCGCGCCTGCCGCATGAGCGGGACGAAGGGCTCGGCATGGCGGCGCCTCAACCGGACAAGCGCATCAAGCAAGGCCTCGACGACGTGGCGCGCGGCGTGCAGGACACGAGCCGCGCGCCCGAAGCGGACCGGGCCTACCGGCAGACCAAGAAGCGCTGACGGCGCGCGACCAATCAGCCTATGTCTTGAGCGCGTCGGCATGGCGATGGATCAGCTTCCAGTCGTCGCCTTCGCGTCTGAAGAGTTCGGTGATCCTGAGGTCGAACTGCACCGGCTCGGGCTTGCCGTGCATGGACACTTTGGCGCGCTGGATGCCGACCCAATAGGCCAGGCCCGTACTGGCGCTCATGTGGAGCACCTCGAGGTGGCTGTCGCTGTCGGCTTCGAAGGCTTTGGCATCGGTCGAATAGCGTGAGGCGACCGCCTCGGCGCCCTCGATCACGCCGCCCTGCGGGCCGAAGAATGTGGCCGGGTCGGCGCTCGTGACGATGCGCCGCAGCAAACTCGCATCGCCGCGCGCATAGGCGCGCGCGACGCTGTCGCGGTGCTGCATGAATCGCTCGAAGTGCTGCTGGTCGCCGCTCATGCTTCGCTCCTTTGCTGCATCACTTGGCGCGGCCCGCCGTGTGGCGTGCAGCGCGTGTGCGTGCGGCCTTCTGCGCCGCCGCGGAGCGCTCGGCCGGCGTGCGCCGGGCCGCGGCCGCCTTCGCCTGGCGCCTGAGCGCCGGCTCGGACGCAGCCGCCGAACCCTCGCGCTTCAGCGCGTTCTCGCTCGCACGCGATCGCTTGGGCGACGGCTTGTGGTCCGGCCCCCGGCCGACCTCGAGGTCGCGTTGCGCGCTGCGCCGCGTTTCGTCGGACGCATTCGCGCCTTTGGGCGGCGGCAGCGCCACGCCCGCACGCCGCGCCTCGGACAAGCCGATTGCGATCGCCTGCGCTGCAGAGCGCGCGCCGCGCTGGTGTTGGCGTATCTCCTTCATCTCTTCGCGCACGAATTCACCGGCTTGCGTCGAAGGCGATTTGCCTTCGCGCTTGTCCTCGCGTGCACGTTTCAAAGCTTCTGTCTTGGGCATATTCGAACCTCACGAACGTGGAATGGCATCGCCTTCGATGCCGGATCGGGTCTGCGCGTCGAGCCCGGCGCTCGGCGTCTCGTAGACCTGCTGCGTCGGCGTGTTGCCGACCGGGATCAGTTCTTCGACGATGAAGCGGCCGTATTTCTGCGCACGCGCGGCATCGAAGCGCTTTGCCACGAGCGCCACTTGCTCCGTCGCCTTGTCGCCTTCGGCGCGCACGATGAGAAAGCTGCATCCCTTCGCGGCCAGATCGCGATGCGCTTTCACCAGGTTCAGCTCCTGGCCCACGCTGGCGAGAAAGCCGGCGTGGGCGATGTCGTCGTCGGCCTGCTGCTTCATTTGCTCGGGTGTGTAGAAGCGCAGGTCGCCGCTCGCGAAGCCGCTGCTCAGCAAGGCCGACACGGCACGGTGCGCGTTCGAGGCGCTGGCGAACGCCAGGACCACATGGCCTTGCGGCTTGAACACCCCGTAGACCGTTTGTCGTTCGTTGGTGGTCATCGCATTCCTTTCATCGAAGATGATTTGCCGAGGCGATAAGAATCATCCTGAGCCGATGAGCGGCCTGCGTCTTTCGGCAGAGGGCGCGTCTTCATGTCAGCGTCGCCCTACGCACGCCACCGCGATTGACCGTGGCCGACAGCGGATGCCGAACGCGTCCTACATAAAGACAAACGAGGCGCGACGAATACTGAAATCGTCTGCTGCAAGCGGAGCCGCCACATGATCCACATCGCCGTCGTCGACGACCACGCCATCGTGCGCAGAGGTCTGCGTCAGTTTCTGAGCGAGGAGCCCGACCTGCGCGTCGTCGCCGAAGCGGCAAACGGGCGCGAGGCGCTTGACATCGTCCGCGACGGCACGGTCGACGTCGTGCTGCTCGATCTGGCGATGCCGCGCCAGAGCGGCGTGGACGCGCTCGCCGAGATCAAGGCGCGGCACCCGGACTTGCCGGTGCTGATCCTCAGCGGCTTCCCCGAGAAGTACTACGCGACCACGATGCTGCGCCACGGCGCCAGCGGCTATCTGAACATGCACTGCGAGCCGCAGGAGCTCATCAAGGCGATACGAACGGTCGCGCGCGGCCACAAGTACATCAGCGCCGAGGTCGGCGAACTGCTGGCCTACCAGATCGCGTTCGGCGACGACAAGGCAGAGCACGAGCGTCTGTCGGAACGCGAGCTTCAGGTCTTTCTGCACCTGGCCCGAGGCGCAACGATCGGCCACCTGGCAGGCAGCATGTCGCTGAGCGTCAAGACGGTCAGCACCTACCGCACGCGCGTGATGGAGAAGATGAACCTGTCCTCGAACAGCGACCTGACGTACTACGCGCTGAAGAATGGCCTGATCCAGTGAGAGCTCTCCGAGTCAGCCCGTGGGCCGTTGCCGGGCGCGCTGCGTGCGCCGCGCCAGCAGCGAGTGCAGCGTCGGCGCGCCGGGCGTGCCGCCTTCGAGAAAGACGGCCAGCAGCCGCCAGCGCCGGGTGTGCTTGCACAGGCTGCGCACCCCCACCAGCACCGGCACGGCGATCAGTGCGCCGGTCATGCCCCACAGCCAACCCCAGAACAGCACCGACACGAAGATCGACAGCGGGCTGAGCGTGAGCCGATGCCCCATGAACCAGGGGCTGACGAAGTTGCTCTCGATCGCATGGATCAGCACAAAGGCGCCGGCCGGTGCGAGCACCGCCGCACCCGGCTCAAAGCTGACCAGCGCGGCCAGCAGCAGCAAGGTCGCGATCACCACCGGGCCGATGTACGGGATGAAGTTGAGCACCACTGTGATGACGCCCCACAGCAACGGGTTGGGCAGGCCGAGTGCGGCGACGCAGACCATGGTGATGGCACCCACGACGCTGTAGATGAGGCCGAGCGTCCCGAGGTAGAGGCCGATGTCGCGCTGGGCTCGCCGCAAGAGGCTGAGCACCCGCGCGCGAGTTCGTCGCCTGGGAAATGCTTCAACGGTGCGCGACACGATCCAGGGCTCGGACGCCAGCAGGAAGTACAGCAGGATCACCGTTGCCGCGATCGACACGCTGACCGAGACGGTGCGCTTGAGCAGCGTGCCGGTCAACGCGACGCCTTCGCTGGCCAGCTGGTCCCGCAACGGATCGGGCGCGGCGCGCTTGGCGGCATCCGCGGCGGCGGCGTCGGGCGGGCGCGCGCTCCGGTTGCCCGCGGGTGCGGCGGGCGCCGGCCGTGCGCTGCGCAGCACCGTGGCGCGCAGCTGGTCGATCCGGTCGATCAACTGCGCGACCATCACCGGCGTGCGCTCCCACCACTGCGCGGCGGGCGCTGCCAGCGTGCTCGTCAGCAGCCCGAGACCGGCCAGCATCGACACGACCACGAGCGCAGCGGCCACCGCCGCGTGCATGCCGATGCGGCGCAGTGCCTGCACGGCGGGCGACAGCAGGAAGGCGAGCGTGAGTGCGACGGCGATCGGCGCGAGCACCGCCTCGGCTTCCTTCGCGAAAGCGATCAGCGCAATCCAGAACAGGCCCTGCAAAGCCCAGGGCGCGGACGCGAAAAGCGCGGGCCGCGGCGGCGGGGCGTCGGCAGGTCGCGGGCTGGTCGCGCCTGCGGTCATGGGGTCGTCGCCACGCACGCTGAAGGGTGGTTCTTGCTTCACGGTTCGGCGGTTCGTCATCGCGACGCTGCGATGTTTTACGACGCGGCAATTCGCGTGCCGCGACTGGCGCGCGCTGCGCCGGATCTGCCCTGCGGGCACATGCATTGCCACTTGCTGGTGACCCGGACGTTCGCAAGAAAAGGAAGTGGCAAATGGCAGCGCAAGACAAGGCAGCGCAAGGCAAGCCGGACAAGGCTCGCCAGGCCGAGCCGGCGGTGATGCCGAAGGCGCGCCGGGGCGCGCCGCCGCCGGACGGGACGGAGTCGCCGGCGCTGTCGCTCATGGCCCGCCCCGGCGACGGCGGCATCGGCGCGCGCCAGGTGGCGATCCTGGCCGCTGACGGCGTCGCCGGCGCATCGATCGCCGCGGTACGGGCCGCGCTGCTCGAGGCCGGCGCGGTGCCCACGGTGATCGGGCCGCAGCTCGGGCCGGTGGCGACCTCGGACGGCGCCGAGTGCCTGGCCGAGGGTTCGTTCGAGAACTCGCCCGCGGGGCTGTTCGACGCGGTCGTGCTGCCCGACGGCGAGGCCGGCGTGGCGTTGTTGGCCGGCCTCTGCCAGGCGCGCGAGTTCGTCGTGAACCTGTACCGGCATGGCAAGACCATCCTGGCGATCGGCGCCTCCGAGACCTTGCTCGGCATGGCCGATATTTCGACCAGCCTCGCGTCGGGCGAGCCCGACCCGGGGGTCATCGTCGGTCATGGGTCGCGCATCGATCCCGACCTGCGCGAGTTCATCGCGGCCATCGGCCGACACCGGCACGCGGCGCGCGAGGTCCGTCCGCCAGCGGTGTAGCCGCCATGCGCCTCGCCTACGTCACCGAAACCTACCCGCCCGAGCTGAACGGCGTGTCCTTGACCGCTGCGCGCACCGTGAGGTACTTGCGCAGCCGCGGCCACGAGGTCTGCCTGGTGCGCCCGCGTCAGACCCCCGACGATTGCGCGCTCTGGTCGAATGACTTGTGCACCTTCGGTTGCCCGATCCCGATGTACCCGGACCTGCGCTTCGGCCTCAGCTTCGCGACGACCTTGCAACAGCGCTGGCTGCACGCCGACACGCAGCTCGTGCACGTCGCCACGGAAGGGCCGCTGGGCTGGGCTGCCGTGACCGCGGCGCAGCGGCTCGGGCTGCCGGTCACGTCGGACTTCCGCACCAACTTCCACCAGTACGCGCGCTACTACGGCGCGGGCTGGGTCGCGCCGCTGGTGCAGGCCTATCTGCGGCGCTTTCATGCGCGCACCTGGCGCAGCTTCGTGCCGACGCAGGAGACGCTGCGCGACCTGAGCGATGCCGGCTTCGAGCGCCTGCACGTCATCGGCCGCGGCGTCGACACGCGGCGCTTCGCGCCCGGCTGGCGCAGCCCCGAACTGCGCAGCCGGTGGAGCCCGCAGCGTGGGCCGGTGCTGTTGTACGTCGGGCGCCTGGCCGCCGAAAAGAACATCGGGCTGGCGCTGCTGGCCTACCGCGCGGCCCAGGCCGAGGTGCGCGCGCTGCGCATGGTCGTGGTCGGCGACGGGCCGCAGCGAGCCGCGCTTGCGCGCGCGTTCCCGGACGTGCTGTTCGCCGGCGTGCAGCGCGGCGAGGCGCTGTCTCGTCACTACGCGTCGGCCGACGTGTTCGTCTTCCCCAGCCTGTCCGACACCTTCGGCAACGTCGTGCTGGAGGCCTTGGCCTCGGGCCTGCCGGTGCTGGCCTTCGACACCGCCGCGGCGGCCGAGCACGTCGAGGACCGCATCAGCGGCCGGCTCGTGCGCCGCGGCGATGAGCGCGCGTTTGTCGACGCGGCCTGTGCGATCGCGTGCGAGCATGAACGGCTTGCGCCGATGCGCGTGCAGGCCCGAGCGGCCGCGCTGCGGGCCGACTGGGCCAGCGCGCTCGGCGCGTTCGAGCAGCAATTGGCGGACGTCATCGATGCGCAGCAGACCGAGACTGCAAAAGCCGCTCTCGTGGCCTGAGTGGGCGGCGCGCGACCTGTCCTGGTCGCGGTGGCTGCACCGCGCGGCGGCGTGGCCGTGGATCGTGTTCACGCTGGCGGCGGTGAGCCGCTTGTCCGATGGCGTGCTCTGGTACGCCTTGATCCTCTTGCTGCCGTGGGTCGGCGGCGCGTCGGGCACGGCGTGCGCATTGCGCATGCTCGGGCTGGGCCTGCTGAACCTGGTGATCTACACGACCTTGAAGCGCTACTTCGCGAGGCCGCGTCCGTACCGGGCCTGCGAGTCGATTCGCCCGTGCGCGCAATCGCTCGACGAGTACAGCTTCCCCAGCGGGCATGCCTTGCACGCGGTCAGCTTCAGCCTGCTGCTGGTGCTGTACTACCCGCACATGGCGTGGCCGCTCGGGATCTTCACTGCCCTGGTGGCGCTGTCACGCGTCGTGCTGGGCCTGCACTACCCGAGCGACGTCATCATCGGCGGCGCCATCGGCTTCGCGACGGCGCAGCTCGTGCAGCTGCTGTTCTGACGCGCGCGGCATGCCCGGGCGGCGCAAGCGGCGTGCGTGGCGTGCCAGCGCGGCCAGCGTGATCGGCTCGCGCACCTGCAGTTGCCGCCGCAGCAGCTGCTGCCAGCATTGGCGCACGAGCGGGTGCTCGGCATCGGGCGGGTGCAGTTCGATGCGCACGTGCGCGGCGTGCGACTGCGCGCGCGCCAGCAGCCGGTTCCACGCCACGGACGCGACGCGGCGCCAGGCGCTGCGGCAGCTGTAGACCTGGCTCTGCGCCGTGGCGATGACCTCGCCGCGTGGCAGCAGGTGGATTTTGCGCAGCGTGCAGGTGTAGGCCAATGGCTGGTCGCGCACGGCCTGCCAGCTGCCGTCGCTCAACAGCCAGGCCGGTGCGACGAACCCGCTCGCGGGCAGGCCGAGCCGCTGCAGCCAGCGCAGGCCGGCGGCGATGCGGCGCGCCGCCGCGGCGCGGGGCAGGGCGCAGAACTCGCCTTCGCCACAGGTGTAGTGCCGCCGGCGCAGGCCATCGACCCAGCCGCGCGGCGTTCCGCGGTCGCGATGCGTGAAGCCGTGCAGCGCCACCTCGTCGCCCATCGCAACGCGCTGCTGCAGCCACGACTCGAACGCCGCATCGCGCGGCGCGCCGTGGTAGCGCGGCACCGCGAGCAAGGTCACCGGGGCCGGGCCGCACTCGGCGATGTCGTGCAGCAGGCTGCGGCAGGCGTCCCAGGTGGCGGGCGCGACGTCGTGCACGACGATGCTGAGCGTTCGTTCGGCCATCGTCATCGCACGTCGGCCAGGGGCGCCGGCAGCGGCGCGTTCGCCGCGGTGGCGTGCCCGTTCAACAGCCGTTCGTAGCGCCGCCACAGCGCGGGCAATACGCGCCGCCAGTCCTGCGCTTCGGCGCGTGCACGCGCGGCGCGCGCGAGCCGTTCGCGGTCGGCGGTGAAGAGCGCGGCAATGCTGTCCGCAAAATCGTCCGCATGGGTCCGCGGGACGCCGATGCCGACCTGCTCATCGATCAGCTCGGCCATGCCCTCGGCCGCGCGCGCGACCACCGGCGTGCCGCAGGCAAGCGCCTCCAGCGCCGACAGCCCGAAGGTCTCCTGGTCGCCGGCATGCACGAAGGCATCGGCGCTGGCGAGCAGCGTCGCGAGCTCGGCCGGGTCGCGCTTCGGTGCCATCACGGTGACGCGCTCGCCGCGCGGCGGCGTCGGCCCCGCGCCGACGGCGATCAGCCAGTACGGCGGGCCGAGCCGACGCACCGCGGCGCTCAGCACGTGCAGGTTTTTCTCCGGCGCGAAGCGGCCGGCGTAGAGCAGCACACGCGTGTCGTCTGGCAAGCCGAGCGCGCCGCGCCAGGCAGGGTCACGGCGCTGCGGGTGGAAGACGGCGCTGTCCACGCCCAGCGGCTGGCACTGCACCCGTGGCACGCCCCAATCGCGCAGGTGCCCGCACATCGCGGCGCTCGGTGCCAGCACCAGGTCGAACTCCTGGTACAGATGGTGCGCGTAGCGGCGCGCCAGCCGCGCCGCGGCCGCGCCGACGCGCGCGCCGGCTGTCGAGGCCGCGAGGCGTTCGAGGTTCGAATGGCAGAACGCGAGCGCCGGGATGCCGAGCGCCTGCGCCGCATCGAGGGCGGACCACGCCAGCCGGTACGGGTCGCCGGCCTCGATCAAATCCGGCGCCTGCTTGCGCAGCACGCGCGCGGCCGCGCCGCGCCGCCACGGCATGCGGTAGCCGCCGCTCGCAGGCAAGGGCGCGGACGGAACGCGTACCGTGCCGATGCCACCCAGCACCGGCGTGGCCACGCTGTGCTGCCAGTGCACACTGGTGGCGAAGGCGTGCTTTGCTTCGAGGTAGCGACGCACGCCGCCGCCGGAGGCGGTCCAGAACATCGTGGCGTCGAGCAGGTGCGGCATGACGGATGCGGGCGTCTCGCGCTCACCCGTCGCCGAAGCGCGCCACGCCGCGCATCAGCTCGCCGAAGTAGTCGCGCAAGCTGCGCGGTTCGCGGCCCAGGATGGCGCGCAGCGTCAGCGCGTTGCCGAGCAACCCGTGATGTTCGTAGTGCTCGAGCATCGGCTTCATGCGCGCCGCCGCGTCGCCGAGTTCGGCGGCATCGAGGCGTTGCTCGATCACCTCGCGGCCGAGGACATCGGTGAGCAGCGAGGCGACCTCCTTGCGATTCAGGTGGCCCTCGGCGCACAGCTCGAACGTGCCGTTGACGAGGCGGTCTTCGACCAATGCGATGGCCGCCACGTCGGCCACATCGCGGTAGTCGACGCGACTGAAGCGCGTCTCCGCGGACCAGGGCTCTGCGAGCACGCCGGTCTCGGTGATCCTGTTCCACGCCAGCGCGTAGTTCTGGAAGTAGACCGCGGGGTGCAGAAAGGTGTGCTCCATGCCCGAGTCGAGCACCGCTTCTTCGACGGGCGCCTTCGCCGCATGATTGGGCAGCGCACTCAGCACCGGGTGGATGACCGACGAGAACACGAATCGCCGCACGCCGGCGCGGCGCGCGGCGTCCACCATGTCGACGCCGATCTGCGCTTCGTCGGGAAAGAATGCCGGTGCAATGTAGAAAACGGCGTCGACGCCGATCAGGGCCGACACGACGGCCTTGCGGTCGGTCAGGTCCGCGACCACCACTTCTGCCGCGCCGCGCCGCAGGACGAGCTCCATCTGGTCGATCTTGCGCACCATGCCGCGCACCTGCCCGCCACGCTTGCGAACGGCCGGGATCACCGAGCCGGCAAACTTGCCGGCCGCGCCGACAGCAAGAATCGTCGAAGCCATGGAGCACACCTCTGCGTGGTCGCCAAATGATCGGGGCGGCGGCAATCCGCGTTCCTGGCATGGCGGCACGGCACTTGGCGCAGCGCAGGACGAGCGCGAGGAAGCATCGACGTGCGACGGGCTAGCTTGTCCTTCCCGTTTGAGCCAGCAATGAGGCAGAGGGCCAGCGTCGAGCAATTGCGGCCCCTTGCGCAAGGATGGATGCGCCCTCTTGAACCTGAACGCTCACTTGATCCGTACGATCAAGATCGCAAGGATCGGAATCGCAATGGCGTAAACATACTGCGATCGTGAAACGCCGATACCGAACGGGAACCAGATGCCTGGCACGCCGATGGGATCGAGCAGCTCTGCGCCGAAGAGGCTGGCCATGATCGAAGCGAGCGTGGCGAGCGCCAGCGTTCGCATCGGTCCGCTGCGGACAATGCGCACGCCGATCCAGCCAAACAGTGCAATCGACCCGATCCGGCTGTAGTCGGTCAGGCTCGCCGAAGGAACCACGGCGCCAAGGATTGCAGCAATGGCCAACACCGCAGCCAACAGGTCGACCATTGTCGATGGACGCCGGCCCCAGCGATTCCAGGCTGTCGCCCAGGCCACCATCGTTGGCATCCACATGAATTTCGCCAACCATGCATAGGTGGGTATATCCAACCAGTCGGTCCATGCGGCAATTGCATTGTTCGCGCGTCTGGCTGCCGTCAGCGCAAGCGCGATGCTGGCAAGCACCAGGAAGCCCCTGTGATTGCCACCGGACCAGCGCCCGATCGCCAGGCCAACGACTGCGAGCATGGCCAACGGTTCGATTGCATCGACGATGTATCCGGCGATGGTTCGCTGCCATTGCACGCTATGGAGCGCATCGCTGATCGGATGTGGGGCCAGCATGGGCGCGGTGTGCATGCCACCGCTGTCCGCGCTGCGGCCGGACCCGGGAAGCATGTAGGCGCGCACCGCGAGCACGCCGTGCATGCCCGCCGCATCGGCGGGAAGCGCGAACCGCAGCGGCCGCGTGCCGACGACTCGCGGCTTCGAACCAAGCCGGCCCGATCCTCCCAAGAGCCGTCCGTTCCAGTAGATCTCGTAGCCGTCCTCGACGAGCGTCGGCCCAAGGATTTCCCATGACGCTTGACCAGCCGGTACGGCCACCGCGCGTCGGTACCAGGCGTAGCCAGAGTCGCTGGAATGTCCGTGCACCATCCACCCACCGACGTAGTCCGGCAGACCCACATCGCTGTCGTGGCTGCCCGGCAAGGCGGTCAAGTCAATCGTGTCCCAGCCGCGATCGTCTGCATCGGCATCTGCCCAGCGGGGGTCATCGCCGGTGTGGAACTTCCAGGGACCATCGAGAAGCGTGGCCGCAGCACGCAGTTCCGGCGGATCAGGGCGCCCGCCGAAAGCCAGGTCGACGATCACGATGGCGAACGTTGTCACCGTCGCAATGACGATACCGATGATCAGTCGGCGTTGCGTTGCCATATCGTCCGACACGCTACCACGCACGTTGATTCCAATGACGTTTGCTCGCGGGCAAAGGATGCAGGCGGGCCAGCAGCTGGCCGCGAGTGTGAAGCCATGCAAGGTCCCGAGAGTCGACATACGGCGACGTCAAGGGGCGGCGTCGCCCCCGCCGCTCAAGCCTTCACTTCGACTACCGGTTCGAAGCCGCCGAAGATCATGCGTTTGCCGTCGAAGGGCATGGGCGGGTTGCCGGGTGTGGACGGATCCATGCGCGGGTCTTCCATCATCTTCTTCATGGCGGCGTCGCGCGTGGCCTTGTCCGGCCATTCGACCCACGAAAAGGCCACCGTCTCCTCGGCTGTGGCTTGGACTGCGCGGCGGAAATCGGTGACTTTGCCGTCGGGGACGTCGTCGCCCCAACCTTCGATCACACGGATCGCGCCCAGCTCGATGAATATCGAGTCGAAGTGGCGCGCGTGCTCGATGAACTTCTGCTTGTTGGCGGTGGGGACCGCGATCACGAAACCATCAATGTAGGACATGTCTTCACTCCTGTTGGGTTGACGGGTCGGCGTGCCCGCCTGAGGGCGCCTCGTATCCCATCGACGAATGACAGGAAGCCAAATCGACATGGCCTGCCCGGCCGGAGGACACGCACCTTGTGGCGGCCCTGCACCGCCGCCGCAGAGTGGCCCGCCGGGCCCGCCGCCGCGGCGCCCTCAGCGTAGACCTCTTGGCCCCGCAGGTCACTCTAGAGGAACCCGAGCACTTCCTTTCAACAATGCCCGCGCCTGGCCGACTCTTGACTTGTCGTCGCCTCTGCAAATACTTTGTGCGGCGATGGAGACCGAGGTACTTCGCCGCACATTCACCTAGAGGACAGATCTTGGTAGGCCGCCGGCACGTTCAGCGACGGATGCACCCAGTCGAAGAGCATGTAGCCGCGGTACTCGGGCATCTTCACTTGCGCAACGGTTTGCTCTAGCGTCAGCTTTTGATCGATGGCGGCCTGCACCTGTTTTTGTACCTCGGTGAGGTAGTCGATGTGCCAGCGCAGCTCTTCGCGACCGATAGGAATACCGTGGCCGGGCACCACCTTGGCATCAGGCGGCAGGAATTCGTAGACCTTGCGCAAGGTGGCCAGCGTCTCGACCAGGTGGCCGTCGAGCAGCCACGGCAACGCCGGTTTGCTGGCGATGATCGGATTGCCGGCCCACATCACCTTCGATTGCGACTCCCACACGAACAGATCGCCACCGGTCTGGGCAAAGCCGAAGTCGATGATCTCCACCGTCTTGCCGCCGAGGTCGATGCTCAGCTTTCCGCCGGGGGGCACCAGCACATCGCCCGTTCTGGCGTTGATCTGCTCGATGCCGCGGCCGGCCCCGAAGTTCTTGATCATGAAGGCCTTGTCGTCGGCCAGGTGCGCATTGACGTAGTCGCGGGTGTTGGCGCTCTGGATGACGCGCGTGACCGCCGGCAGGTACATGTTGCCGTAAGAGTGGTCGCCGTGCGCGCTCGTGTTGACGGCATACAGCAGTGGCAGCGACGTGTCCTTGCGCGCCAGGGCCAGCACCTGCGCGTTCAGGCGCTTGTTGAGCATCGTGTCGACCAATAGCGCACCGCGCGTGCCGACGATCAGGCCGCTGCTCGTGGCCGCCGCCCCGCCCTTGGCGTTGAGTTCGCGTGCGTCACGGGGGTAGTAGGCATTGATTCCGGGTGCCAGCTTCTCTTCAACCATCTGCACCTTGTTGCCGTCCCACACCGGCTCTGCAGCCAATGCGCCGCCGGCGACGAAGAAGGCAGCGAGCACGGTGGCCCGCCAGGGATGTTCGTAGTTCATGTTGTCACCTCTTTGTACTGGCAGTCGCGACATTGCGGCTGCTCATGAATCTCGCGCCGCCGCTACTGACCGAAGAACGCGACGAGCTTCGGAACGATCTGCCCCGGTACCTCCTCCATCAACCAGTGGCCAGCCCCCTTGACGACCACACCTTCCACATTGGTTGCCACGAGCCGCCCCTGTTTGACCAGGAACTCACCCGAGGCCTTCTCACCCGTGAGCACGAGAAGCGGCATCGGAAGCGGCGTCTTGGCGTACGCCGCGAAGTCGACCGCGTCCTGCTGGAAGGCCCGGAACACCTCGAAGCCCGCAGGCATGGCGCCCGGCTGCGCGTAGGCCTTCGCATAGAGCCGGCGATCCACCTCCGGAATCGAGTGCGTCGGATCGGCGGCGAAATCGTTCCAGAAGTGTTCGAGGTAGATGCGCTCCCGGCCGTGCACCAGCGCCAGTGGCGTTGTGCCGTAGAAGTGGAAGTGCCACAGATCGCGCAATAGCCACACGTCCTTCCAATCGCCGACGCCGGGCAGGAACGCATCCATCAGCACCAGGCGGTCGACCTCGGTCGGATACTGCGCGGCATAGGCGTAGGCGACCATGAGGCCGATGTCGTGACCGACCAGGCCAACCTTCTTCAGGCCGAGGCCCTCGACGAGCGCGTGCACGTCTTGCGCCATCACGGCCTTCGTGTAGCCGTCCTTCGGCTTGGCCGAGTCGCCGAAGCCGCGCAGGTCGGGCGCGATCACGAGGCGGGTCTTGGCCAGTTCCTTGATCAGCGGCAACCACATGTGGCTGGTCTCTGCGAAGCCGTGCAGCAGGATCACGGGCTCGCCTTGCCCCGCCACGAGGTAGTGCATGCGCACGCCGTTGGCGACGGCGAATCTGCTCTGCACGCCTTGCGCCGAAGCCGTCGTGGTCACCAGCAGCGACGCGAACATCGCCGAGGCGAGCAGAGTCGCCATGAACAGCAGCGCATGGGCTGCCTGGCGCAGCACTCGGGACGAAGGTTCGATGCAGATTGCAGCCATGGTGATCGAATGGCACGCAATGCGAGGTGTTCAGCACCCGGCTTCAGCGCGTGGCCATTGGACCCGACTGTCCGCGGTTCTCGGGCTTCCACCCCGCGCGACCGCCTGAGACTTTCCTGATAGTTTCCTGAAACCGGCGGCGTGGCGGTCACTGCGGCTGCGCGGCACGAATGGCGTCCGACACCACGATTTCCCAGTTCGTTTCGGCGCCATCCTTCCATGCCGGATCGAACGCGGCGTCGTCGCCGAACGCCGCGCGCGCAATACAAATACGTTGGTCGTAGGCGGCGCGTTCGATCTGGGAAAAGGGCGATCCGAGTGTCGCGCGCAGTTGTTCCGCCGCACCCCAGAGCCGGGCCGCGCTGAGGCTCGGCTTCAAGCGCGATTCGACATGCGCGAGTTCCTCCAGCAGCGCCGCGATTTCGAGCCGGTCGCCGGCATCACGGGAGATGGCCAGCGCCTCGACCAGCACGGCTTGCGACGCCTTGTAGTTGCCCAGCTCCGTCTCCACGCTGGCCAGCGCGCCGAGAGCGGCGCTGACCAGGTTCAGGTCACCGACGCTCCTCGCGAGCGCCATGGCCTCCTCGAGGGTCGTGCGGGCAAACGAGAAGTCCTTCTGATATCGGGCCGCGTTTCCGAGGTTGCAAAGTGCATGCCCCAACCGATGGGAGTCTCCCGCGGACCGGAAGACAGCGGCGCTCTCTTCGCTCCTCGATCGGGCCAAGGAGTGGTCTCCCAAATCGGTCGCCGCGATGCTCAAGTTGTTCAACGCCGTCGCCGCGCCGATCTGATCGCCGAGCTGACGTTGAATGGCGAGCGCCTGCTCGAAGCCAGCCATCGCGCCGATTTGGTCGCCCTGGCGTGACGCGATGATGCCTTCGCAGTTGAACACCTTTGCCCTCAACCCCAGATTCCCATCGCCCAGGGCAGCCGCCACGGCCAGTGCAGACCATGCGCGAGCCTCTGCCAGCCGGCCACGAATCAACCAGAACCTGTTTAGCGAGACCACGACGCGCATGCCAGTCTCGGCGGCGTCGGGCAGGGCAAATGACCGCGTCAATACCGCCCGCAGGTTGTCGACGTCTACCTCGAGTCTTTCGATCCAGAGGCTCTGTTCGGGGCCCCCTTGCAGCGGCCGGAAAGCCTCGTCGGTCATCGTGACGAAATGGGCCGCATGTCGGCCTTGCCACAGCGTCTCATCGCCGCCTTCGCGCAGGCGATCTCGCGCGTAGGTCAATACAGTCTCGAGCAGGCTACAACGCGTCGCGTGTGGGTGCTCTTCGGTTACGACGAGGCTCTTCTCCGAGAGCGCCACCAGAAGGTCGAGCACCTGAGCGCAGTCGGCGCGCTCAGGTGCGCAGACCTGCTCGGCTGCCTGCAGCGTGCAGCCACCCGAGAAGACCGACAGCCGGCACAGCATGGCCTGTTCGGCCGGGCTCAGCAGGTCGTAGCTCCAGTCGATCAGCGAACGCAGCGTGCGGTGGCGCGGTTGGGCAGCGCTCGATCCGCTGCTCAACAGACTGAATCGCTGGTCAAGCCGTCGGCTCAACTCGTCGACCGGCATCGAACGCAGCCGCCCGGCCGCCAGCTCGATCGCGAGCGGGATGCCGTCGAGCCGGAGGCAGATCGAAGAGATGGCCGCAGCGTTCTGCTCGGTCAACGCGAAGTGCGGCCGGATCAGGCGCGCACGATCAAGGAACAGTCGAACCGACTCGGATTCGATCAGCTGCTTGGGTGATGCACTCGCATTGACGTCGGGCAGCGACATCGACGGCACGCGATAGGTCGACTCGCCCGCCACTTCGAGCTTCTCCCGACTGGTGACGAGCAGCGTGACGCCGCGACACTCGCGCAGCAGCGTATCGGCGAACGCGACACAACCGGGCAGCAGGTGCTCGGCATTGTCGAGCAGGAGCAAGATGTAGCGCGACGCGAGGTGTGCCGTCAGCGTCTCCATCAGACTCACGCCGGGCACTTCCGCCACACCGAGCGCGGACAACACCGCTTGAGGAACGAGCGTGAAGTCCGCCAGCGACGCCATCTCGATGAGCCACGCGCCGTCGGGATAACGATCGACGACGGTGGCGGCGACCTGCAGTGCCAATCGCGTCTTGCCGCACCCGCCCGCGCCGGTGAGCGTGAGCAGGCGGGCACGATCCAGTGCCTTCTCCAGCCGCGCGATGTCATGCTCGCGACCGATGAAGGTCGAAGGGGCCGGCGGGAAGTTGTGCAGCGGCGAGCGCGCCACCGGACTGCCGACGACTTCGAGCATGAAGCGGTAGCCCTGTCCGGAAACGGTCGCGATGGCGTCGGAGCCCAGGATCTTCCGCAACGACGAGATCTGGACCTGCAACGCGCTGTCGTCGACCACGACCTTCGGCCACACGTGGCTGAACAATTGCTCCTTGGTCACCAGGTGGCCGGCGCGTTCGACCAGGCAGATCAGCACATCGAATGCGCGCGGGCCAAGACTGACGATATTCCCGGCCTTGAGCATCCGCCGCTCCCGCGGTTGCAGCTCGAAGATGCCAAAGCGGAAATCCCTCGAGAAGCCTTGGATGTTCATCGGGCGCCGCGCTTGGCTTGTTTGGTTGTCCGCACAGTCTATGCGCCTTGGTCAGGCGCCGGCCTCTCAGCGAACGTTGTAGGGCCGTCAGCAGACTCGAGCCAGACTGCTCACGCTGTATGCATCCCTGTGAGGCCGACTCGACCGGCGGCGAAGGGTCGGCAGCGCTAGCGCCAGAACACTTCAGTCACGCCGTACGTCGCTCGACGATTGAAAACCCGATGTCGACGATCGGCTCGGCGATCGCGCGGCCCTCGGCGCGGTCCACGATGTACTGCGCCGCTGTTTGACCGATGCGGGTGCCGTCGATCCGCACGGTCGTCAACGCCGGTTCGAGGTTGCCGGCGAACTCGATGTCGCCCAGGCCCACGACGGCCAGTTGCTCCGGCACTTTGAGGCCTCGGGTCTGGGCCTCGATGAGCACGCCGAGCGCCATCATGTCGGAGCTGCAGAAGACCGCATCGATGCCCTCGGGGCGCTTGAGCAGCTCGGCCAGCCCGCTGCGACCTGCGCCGAGCGTGGTCGGCGGCGGCGTGGTGAACACCGGCACGTCATCCTTCCGGCCCAGGCGTCGCGCCATGCGCTGGAAGCCGGCATTGCGGCGCAGCGCGCGCGCGTCGTCGCCGCACATCAGCGCCGGCCGGCGGTAGCCGCGCGCGTGCAGGTAGGCGCAGACCGACGCACCCATCTCTTCATTCGAGAACCCGACCAGCATGTCGATCGGCGTCGGCGTCAGATCCCAGGTCTCGACGACGGGGATGCGCGAGGCCAGCAGCTGGCGCCGGCCCGCCGCCGAATGCATGATCCCGGTGAGCACGATGCCGTCCGGCCGGCGCCGGACGATGGCATCGATCAGCGCGTCTTCTTGCGACGTGCCGTAGCCGCTCTGGCCGAGCATCAGCTGGTAGCCGCGTGCGGCCAGCGCTGCGTTCAGCGCTTGGGTGGTTTCCTGGAACACCGGCCCCACCAGCGTGGGCAGCACCGCGGCGACGAGCCGGGCGCGCGCCGAGCGCAGGCCGCGGGCGATGCCGTTCGGCACGAAGCCGGTCTGGCGCACTACCGCCTGAACCTTTTCGAGCAGCGCCGGCGAGACGCGCTCGGGATGGTTGAGGGCCCGCGAGACCGTCATCGCGGAGACGCCAGCGAGGCGGGCGATGTCGTGAACGGTGAAGGATTGCGCCATGGGGGAATGGTATCGTTAACAAATCGCCTCTCACCACGCCACCACCATGTCGACCCAGCCTCTGAATGCCGCGCCGCGGATCACCGAATTGCAAGTGATCCCGGTCGCCGGCCATGACGCCATGCTGATGAACCTCAGCGGCGCCCACGCCCCGTTCTTCACCCGCAACCTGCTGCTGCTCAAGGACAGCGCCGGCCGCACCGGCGTCGGCGAGGTGCCCGGCGGCGAGGCGATCCGGGCGACGCTCGATGACGCGCGCCCCTTGCTCGTCGGCGAATCGATCGGCGCCTACCAGCAGCTGCTCAACCGGGCGCGCCAGGCCTTTGCCGGGCGCGACGCCGGCGGCCGCGGCAACCAGACCTTCGATCTGCGCGTCGCGATCCACGCCGTCACCGCGCTCGAGGCCGCGCTGCTTGATCTGGTCGGCCAGCACCTCGAGGTGCCGGTAGCGCAGCTGCTCGGCCAAGGCCAGCAGCGCGACACGGTGCAGACGCTGGGCTACCTGTTCTATGTCGGCGACCGCGCGGCCACCGCGCTGCCTTACCGCACCGAGCACGATGCCGACAACGAGTGGTTCCGGCTCCGCAACGACAAGGCCATGACGGCCGACGCGGTGGTGAAGCTCGCCGAGGCCGCCCACGCGCGCTACGGTTTCGTCGACTTCAAGCTCAAGGGCGGCGTGCTCAGCGGCGACGAAGAAGTCGAGGCGATCCAGGCGCTGCACGCACGCTTCCCGCAGGCCCGCATCACGCTCGACCCGAACGGCGGCTGGCTGCTGAAGGATGCGATCCGCCTGTGCCGCGATCTGCACGGCGTGCTCGCGTATGCCGAAGACCCCTGCGGCGCCGAAGACGGCTACAGCGGCCGCGAGGTGATGGCCGAGTTCCGCCGCGCCACCGGCCTACCGACCGCGACCAACATGGTCGCGACCGACTGGCGCCAACTCGGCCACGCGATCCAGCTGCATGCGGTCGACATCCCGCTCGCCGACCCGCACTTCTGGACGCTGCAGGGCTCGGTGCGCGTCGCGCAGCTGTGCCATGAATGGGGCCTGACCTGGGGCTCGCATTCCAACAACCACTTCGACGTGTCGCTGGCGATGTTCACGCACGTGGCCGCGGCCGCACCGGGCCGCATCACCGCGATCGACACGCACTGGATCTGGCAGGACGGCCAGCGCCTGACGCAGGCGCCGCTGCAGATCGTGCAAGGCCAGCTGACCGTGCCGAAGACGCCCGGCCTCGGCGTGCAGCTCGACATGGCGGAGGTAGCGCGCGCCCACCAGCTCTACTTGCAGCACGGCCTCGGCGCACGCGACGACGCGGTGGCGATGCAGTACCTGATCCCCGGCTGGCGCTTCGACGCCAAGCGCCCGTGCATGGTCCGCTGACGCAGCGCAGCCTGCGATTCCATTCGAACCAAGGCTCATGCGGTGACGTAGTCGACCTGGTAGCGCGCGATGCGCAGCTCGCCTGCGGCCTGCTTGGCGCGCAAATGCGCCGGGTGGCTGGCGTAGGCCGACAGCGCCTCGACGCTCTCGAAATCGCTCAGCAGCACCACGTCGCAGGCGTAGTCGACGCCGCTTTCATCGATCGCCACTTCCAGGTGCGTCATGCCCGGAATGAGCCCGCACATGCCGGCGAATGCGTCGCGCACGCGTTCCGCATTGGCCCGGCGCAGGGCGGCAGACTCGCCGCACACCCGCCACATCACGATGTGGCGGATCGTCATGGCGGCGGGAACCCGGCGCGCTGCGGCCACAGGTTCTGAAAGGCGCGGACTTCGCTCGACGCGTACAGGCCGGCACGCGTGAAGGGCTCGTCGGCCAGCCACGCCAGCGCGGCTTCGCGCGACGCGAAGTCGATCGCGAGCAGGCTGCCGATCATCGTGACGCCGTCGTCCGCCAGCAAAGGCCCGGCCACGGCGATGCGGTCGGCCACCTGCGCGAGGTAGTCCTTGTGCTGCGGCCGCACCCGCAGGCGCAGATTGCCCGCATCGGCACGGTCGATCAGCACGAAGCTGTAGATCACGACTTGGCGGCCTCTTTGACGACGTCTTCCCACTTCGGGCAGCTGCGCGATTCCAGCGGCACGTCCAGCGGCTGGTAGTTGCCCTTGTGCACGACCGTCGGCGGGAAGATCACCTCCTTCGGCACCGGCAGCTTGCGCAGCTCGCGGATCGCGGCCATCGTCGAGACGCAGCCCTGCAGGTAGCCGTTGTAGTCGCCGGTGGCCAGCAGCTTGCCGGCCTTGATGGCGTCGATGGCTTCCTTCGTGCCGTTGATGCCGATCACCTGCGACTTTCGATTGGCGCCTTCCAGCGCCTCGATCACGCCGCTGGCCATCGAATCGTTGGCGGCCAACACGCCGTCGATCTGCGCATGCGTCTGCATCAGGTTCTCCATCACCTGCAAGGCTTGCAGACGCTGGAAGTTGCCCGGCTGCGAGGCCAGCAGCTTGACCTGCGGGAACTCCTTGAGCGCGTCCTGGAAGCCGCGCACGCGCTCGGCGCTGGCACCCGAGCCCTTGACGCCCTCGATGATGATGACGCTGCCCTTGCCGCCCAAGGCTTGCAGGAGGTAGCGGCCGGTGGCCACGCCCAGTGCATGGTCGCTTGAGCCGACGAATGCCACGAACTTGCCGCCCTCGGCGCGGTCGTTCACGTTGACCACCGGGATGCCCGCGGCATTGAGCTTCTGGATGCCGGGCACCATGGCCTTGACGTCGACCGGCGTGAAGACGATCGCGCTCGGCTTCTTGATCACCACGTCGTCGATGAGGGACATCTGCTCGGGGATGCTGTCGGGCTTGGTCGGGATCAGGTGCGTGGTCGTGGCCCCCATCTGCTTGGCGGCCGAGTCGGCGCCCATGCGCAGGACCTGGAAGAACGGGTTGGTCTGGTTCTTCGTGAACACGGCGATGCGTTCGCCCGACTGGGCGATGGCAGCGGGCGCCAGGATGAGCGCGGCGATGCCGGCCAGGATCTTCAGTTTCATGCGTGTCTCCACAGGGTTGTTGTTGGATGAAAAACTCAGTCGCCGCTGCGCCGGCGCGACAGCGCGTCGGCCGCCACCGAAACGATCACGATCACACCGGTGATCAGCGGCTGCCAGTTGGCGCTGATGGCCAGCAGGTTCATGCCGTTGAGCACCACCGTCAGCACGAGCGCGCCGACCAGCGTGCCGGCGAGCGTGCCGGTGCCGCCGAACAGCGACGTGCCGCCGATCAGCACCGCGCCGACGGCCTGCAGGGTCAGCGCCTCGCCCATGTCGCCTTCGGCGGAATTCAGCCGCGCCAGGAACACCAGCGAGGCCAGGCCGGCCATGCCGCCGCTGAGCATGTAGACGAGCAGGCGCCGGTTCAGCACCGGCACGCCCGAGAGCGCCGCCGCCTCGGTGTTGGAGCCCGTGGCATAGATCTCCTGGCCCATGGTGGTGTACTGCAGGAACAGCGTGCCCAGCGCCAGCACGCCGAACATCAGGAACACCGGCACCGGCACGCCCAGCCAATAGCCGCTGCCCAGAAAGCGGAACGCCGGCGGGAACCCGTGGATGGTGTCGCCGGCCATGAACCAGTAGGTCAGGCCGTGCAGGATCCACAGCGTGCCGTAGGTCGCGATGAAGGGCGGCACGCGCACGCGCGTGACCAGCAGCCCGTTGACCGCGCCCACCAGCAGGCCGCTGGCGAGGCCCACCGCGCAGCCGGCCAGCGGCGAGCCGGTGGCCTTCATCACCGTGGCCGCGAGGCAGGCCGACAGGGCCACGTTGGCGCCGATCGAGAGGTCCAGCCCGCCGCACAGGATCACCAGCGTGAGGCCCGAGGCGAGCAGGAACACGAGGCTGGCCTGGCGCAGCAGGTTGAGCAGGTTGTTGGCACCCAGGAAGGCGCTGCTGACCAGCGCGAGGCCAGCGCCGATGAGCAGCAGCACGATCACGCGCAGCAGCAGCGAGCGTTGTTCGGGGGCGAGGTGGATCTTCTGGACCAATGTGTTCATGCTCGCCACCTCAATGCTGCTGCCCGCGCAGCGCGTCGACGACCAGCGCCACAATCACCACCGCACCGACGGCCGCGACCTGCAGCGACGAGGGCATGGACAACAGGTTCAGGCCATTGCGCATCACGCCCACGGCCAGCACCCCGAGCACGGTGCCGCCCAGGCTGCCCTTGCCGCGCTCGAACAGCGTGCCGCCGACGGCGACCGCGGCGATGGCGTCGAACTCCATGCCGATCGCGGCGGTCGGGTGGCCGCCGCCCAGCCTGGCGCCGAGCAGCAAGGCCGCCAAGCCGACGAACAGGCCGCCCAGCGCATACACCGCGATCAGCGAGCCGCGCTCGTTCATGCCGGCCAGCTTCAAGGCCTCGCGGTTGCCGCCGAGCGCGATCACCGCCACGCCGAAGCGCGTGTGGTGCAGCAGCACGTGGAACAGGCCCCAAGCCGCAGCTGCAAACAGCAGCGGCACTGGCAGGCCCATGACCGCGCCGTTCCACAACGTGGCCAGCCCATCGCCGACGCCCGAGGTGCTGCGGCCCTCGGCGAGCACCAGCGCCAGCCCCTGCGCCACGCCCAGCGTGCCGAGCGTGGCCACGAACGGCGGCAGCTCCAACCAGGCGATGAGCACGCCGTTGAGCAGGCCGATCAGCACCGCGGCGAGCAGCGCCGCCGCGATGCCCAGCGCCAGCGAGCCGCTGCCCAGGCTCACCACCGCCAGCACCACGGTGCACAGCGAGAGCGACGCGCCCATCGACAAGTCCAGCCCCTCGGTCATGACGATCAGCGTCATCGGCAAGGCCAGCAGCAACAGCAAGGTGGCCTGCTGCGCGACGTTGAGCGCATTCGCCGCCGACGCAAAGCCCGGCGCGACCGCCGACAAGCCCAGCAGCAGCGCCAGCAGCAGCCAGGCCACGCCGGGCAGTTGCGGCAGGCCGCGTCTCGGAAGGGATGCGGTCAACGCGACCCTGTTGGCTTTACTCATGGTGCATCGCCAATCGCAGCAGGTTGGTCTCGTCGAGGTCGGCGCGCGCAACAACGCCTGCCACGCGCTTTTCCTTCATCACGTAGGCGCGATCGCACACGCGCACGACTTCGCCCAGCTCCGAGCTGATCATCAGCACGGCGCAGCCGTCGTTCACGAGCTTGTCGATGAGGCGGAAGATCTCTTCCTTCGCGCCCACGTCGATGCCGCGTGTGGGCTCGTCGAACAGGTAGATGCGCGTGCCGGCCAGCAGCCACTTGCCGATGACGATCTTCTGCTGGTTCCCGCCCGACAAATGGCGGCTGAGCTGGCGCGGCCCGCGGGTCGCGATGCGCATCGTCGAGACCATCGAGCTCGCATGCGCCAGCGCCTGGCGCGGGCGGTACAGGCCCGAGGCAAACAGCTTGCGCAGGCCGCTGATCAGCAGGTTGTCGCCCACCGTGCGCGCCAGTGCCAGCCCCTGCTGCTTGCGGCTCTCGGGGATCAGGCCCAGGCCCTTGCTTCGTGAGTCGGTGGGGCGGCCTTTCAGCCGTTCACCATGGACCAGGACTTCACCTGCGGTCAGCGCATCGGCACCGAAGATCGCGCGAGCCACCTCGGTGCGCCCCGAGCCCACCAGGCCCGCCAGCCCGACGATCTCGCCGGCATGCACTTTCAGCGACACGTCCCGGATGCCGCCGGTGCTGCTGGCGCCGCGCAGCTCCAGCACGCAAGGGCCGCAGGCGGGGCGTTCGCCGCGGTGGTAGCTCATGTCGACCTTGCGCCCGACCATCAGCGTCACCAGTTCATCGGCGCTGGCCTGGCCGGCCGGCATCGTGGCCACGCGCTTGCCGTCGCGCAGCACCGTGACGCGGTCGCCGAGGCTGAAGACCTCGGCCATGCGGTGCGAGATGTAGGCCATCGCCACGCCTTCGCGCTTCAGGTCGGCGATGACCTCGAACAGGCGCTCGGTCTCGCGCTCGGACAAGGCCGCGGTGGGCTCGTCGAGCACCAGGATGCGGGCGTGCTGCGACAGCGCCTTGGCGATCTCGATCATCTGTTGCTGCGCCACGCCGAGGCCCTCGACCACGCGGTGCGTGTCGATGTCCAGGCCCAGCCGGTCGAGCACGCTGCGCGCCTCGCGGTGCATGCGGCCGTGGTCGATCAAGCCTGGCACGCGGCGGCGCGGCTCGCGGCCGAGATAGATGTTGTGCGCGATGTTCAGGTGCGGCACGAGCGAATACTCTTGAAAGATCACCGCCACGCCCAGGCGCTGCGCATCGGCCGTCGAACGCACCTGCACCGGCCGGCCTTCGCTCTCGAAGTGGCCCTCGTCGGGTTGGTAGGCGCCGCACAGCACCTTCATCAAGGTCGACTTGCCGGCGCCGTTCTCGCCCATCAGCATGTGCACTTCGCCGCCGTGCAGGTCGATGCTGACCTGGTCCAGCGCCAGCACGCCGGTGAAGCGCTTGGTGATGCCCTTGAGCGACAGCAGCGGTGCTTGTGCCACGTGGTTCACGCGCGGTTCAGCACGAAGTCGAAGTCGAGCGAGTAGAACGGCACCGCGCTCGTCCTGCCGTCTGGCGTGGGCCCGGCCTCGTGCCGCACCCAGTCGGCAATCAGCGAACTGCGCACGCCGAACACGGCGTCGGAGTCGAGGTACTTGTCGCCGTCGCGGAACACATGCGTCACCAGGCGCTCGTAGCCGGGCGCGCTGATCATGAAGTGCAGATGCGCGGGGCGCCACGGGTGGCGGCCGAGCCGCTCCAGCATCTGCCCCACCGGCCCGTCGTGCGGGATCGGGTAGGCCTCGGCGAGGATCGATCGGAAGTGAAAGCCGCCATCGGCGCCGCTGAAGAGCGTGCCGCGCGCGCGGTGCTGGTCCAGGTTCGCGTACTGAACGTCGTAGTAGCCGTCGGCATCGGCCTGCCAGACCTGGATCTCGGCGCCGGCCACCGGCGTGCCGTCGAGCGCGCGCACCTGGCCGCGCACGAAGCAGAGCTCGCCCTTCGCGCCGTTGGCGATGTCGGCGCCATGCTCGTAGTGCGGCGAGCCTTCGACGTGGAAGGGGCCGAACACGGTCGCCTCGGTGCAGCCCTGGGGCTTGCTGTGGTTCATCGCCGTCACCAGCGTCGACAGGCCGAGCGTGTCGGACAGCAGGATGAATTCCTGGCGCTTGTCGTCGGTGATGTCGCCGCATTCGGTGAGGAAGCGGATGCCCTCGAACCACTCGGCTTCGGTCAGCTTCACTTCGCGTGCGAACGCGTGCAGGTGCTGCACGAGGCTGGTCATGATGTCGCGCAGCCGCGCGTCGCGCGCGTCGGCAAGGCGTGCGATGACGGCGCCGGTGATCGTGTCTTCGTCGATGTTGCGCATGGCGTTGGGCAGCGGGTTTGTGCGTGGTGGTGTCGTTGGGGCGTGAATCTAGACTCCCACTCCGCGTTGACAAAGCGCGTGGCGGGAAAGCTTTCTTCCGCCAAGCGGGAAACTTCGGGTAAACGAGAGGGCGCCTTGACGGCTTGACTGTGGATCGCTGGACCGAGATCGAACTGTTCGTGCGGGTGGCCGAGTTGGGCAGCGTGTCGCGTGCGGCCGAGGCGCTCGACATGTCCAACGCCGCGGCGAGCCGCCACCTCGCGGCACTGGAAGAACGCCTGGCCGCGCGCCTGGTGCAACGCAATACGCGGCGCTTGTTCCTGACCGAAGTGGGCGAGGCCTTCTACCGCCGCTGCAAGGCCATGGTGGTCGAGATGCACGAGGCCGAGGCGGCCGTCAACGAAGCGGTCGTGCAGCCCACGGGGCTGCTGCGCCTGACCGGGTCGCTGTCGTTCTGCATGATGCACGTCGCGCCGCTGCTGCCGGCCTTCCACGAGCGCTACCCGCTGCTGCGGGTGGAGATCGTGGCGGCGAATCGCTACTACGACCTGATCGAAAACGGCATCGATGTCGCGATCCGCATGCGCGAGGTGGAAAACGACTCCAACATCACCGTGAGGCGGCTGGCGCAAACGCGGCGCCTGCTCGCTGCCTCGCCGCAGTACCTGCAGCGGCACGGCACGCCGCGCACGCTCGACGAATTGGCGCAGCACCGTTTGCTGATCTACACCTATGCCAACCAGCCCGACCAGCTGCGCTTCACGAAGGACGACGAGACCGTGATCGTGCCGGTGCAAGGCCTGCTCGCGGCCAACGACGGCCAGATACTGCGGGCGGCGGCGCTGTCGCACCTGGGCATCCTGGTACAGCCGCGCTACATCGTGCACGACGACATCGTGGCCGGCCGCCTGGTGCCGGTGCTGGCCGACTGGGACCTGCCGCGCCTGACGATCAACCTCGCCTACCAGAGCCGCCAGCACCTGCCGGCCAAGGTGCGCTGCTTCATCGACTTCCTGGTCGAGCATTTCGAGCGCATGGAATTCGATCGCAAGTGGACGGCTTGACTACCGCACACTGGAAGACTGTTTTTCGCTGCGGCCCTTGGCCTCGCGAGGCCGGCTTGGTGCAATGGCAGCCATGCAAGCTTTCATCCACCAAGCCCATCCCTCGCGGGTGGTGTTCGGCCCCGGCACGCTGGCGCAGCTGCCCGACGAAGTCGAGCGCCTCGGCGCACGCCGCGCGCTGATCCTGTCGACACCGGAACAGCTGGCCAGCGCCGAGCGCGTGGCATGGCTGCTCGGTGCGCGCGCGGCCGGCCTCTTCCCGAAGGCGACGATGCACGTGCCGATCGAGTCGGCACGAGAGGCGCGCGACGAGGCACGGCGACTCGGCGCCGACTGCGCCGTGGCCATCGGCGGCGGCTCGACCACCGGCCTGGGCAAGGCCATCGCGCTCGACTCGGGGCTGCCCATCATCGCCGTGCCCACCACCTACGCCGGCAGCGAGATGACGCCGATCTACGGCATCACCGAAGGCGGCGTCAAGAAGACCGGGCGCGATGCGCGTGTCTTGCCGCGCACCGTGATCTACGACCCCGAGCTGACGCTGACGCTGCCGTTGGCGATGACCGTCACCAGCGCCTTCAACGCCATCGCGCACGCGGCCGAAGGGCTGTATGCGAGTGACGGCAATCCGATCATCGCGCTGATGGCCGAGGAAGGCATCCGTGCCAGCGCTGCAGCGCTCGCGCCCTTGCAGAACGACCCGCGCGATCTCGAAGCGCGCGGCGACGCGCTCTACGGTGCCTGGCTCTGCGGCAGCGTCCTGGGCGCCGTGGCCATGGGCCTGCACCACAAGCTGTGCCATACGCTGGGCGGCAGTTTCAACCTGCCGCACGCCGAGGTGCACACCGTCATCCTGCCGCACGCGCTGGCCTACAACGCGAGCGCGGCCGAAGGCGCGATGCGGCGAATCGGCCGTGCCCTCGGCATCCAAGGCGAGGGCGACTCCTTGTCCGCGCCGCGCGCGATCCACGACCTCGCCCGGCGCTACCACGCACCGGTGTCGCTGGCCCAGATCGGCATGCGCGCCGATGGCCTGGACCGCGCGGCCGACCTGGCCGTGCAGAACCAATACCCCAACCCGCGGCCGCTCGAGCGCGCAGCGCTGCGTGCGCTGTTGCAACGCGCGTTCGACGGCGACGCGCCCGCGCTATGACACCGCGTGCCGGCGCGCCTTGGGCCTACTTCTTGACCTGCACCAACGTCGCCTTCTTTTGATCCTCCGGATAGGCGTACACGACCTTGCCGCCCTTGACCTCGCCAAACACCGCGATGTTCGCGGTGATCGCGTCATGGTCGGTCTTCGAGAACGGCTTGCTGTAGGTCGTGACCACGCCTTCGACCGGTGTCTTCAGGTCTTCGAGCGCAGTCTTGATCTTCGAGCCGTCGGTGCTGTCGGCCTGCTTGATCGCGGCAGCCAGCAGGTAGACCGAGTCGTAGCCCTGCGCGGCCGAGACCGGTGAATCCATGCGCGCGTTCTTCGGGTTGAAGGTCTTCAGGTAGCTGATGATGAAGGACTGGCGCTTCGGGTTGGTTGGCTCCTGGATGAAGGTCTGCGGCATGCGCGCGCCATCGCCGCTCGCGCCGGCGTTGTCGATGAAGTTGCCCATCGACAAGCTCCAGCTGCCGATCAGCGGCACCTTCCAGCCGAGCTTGGTCATGCCGTTGGCGATCTGCGCCAGCTCGGGGCCGATGCCGTAGGTCAGCACGGCCTCGGCGCCGGCTTCCTTGGCCTTCAGCAGCTGGGCCGTCATGTCAACGTCCTTGACGTTGAACTTCTCGACCGCGACCGGCGTGACGCCCTTGGCCTTCAGCGCAGCCTCCAGATCCTGGCGGCCGAGCTGGCCGTAGTTGGTCGAGTCGGCCAGGATCGCGACCTTCTTGAAGCCGCGGCGCGTGATCGCTTCCTCGACGATCATCGGCGCCTGGATGCTGTCGTGCGCGGCGTTGCGGAAGACGTAGTTCTCGGGTTCCTTGTCGAACTGGTGCGTGATGACCGAGCCGGTCGCGACGTTGTTCATCACCGGGATCTTCGCCTCTTGATAGAAGCGCTGCGAGGCCAGCGCGACGCCGGTGTTGATGTAGCCGACGACGGCGACGACCTTCTCCTTGTTGATCATCTCCTGCGCGATCTGCACGCCGCGCTCGTTCTTCGCCTCGTCGTCGCGTTCGACCGCAACGAGTTGCCGCCCGAGCACGCCGCCGCTCTTGTTGATCTCGTCCACCGCCAGGCGCACACCGTCGCGCATGCTCAGGCCCATCGACGACGAGCCGCCGGTGAAGGGGCCCGACACGGCGATCTTGATCGGCTCGGCCGCACAGATCGAAGCGCTCGCGCAAAGAATGGTCACGGCAGCCGTCACCCCAGGCAAGAAAGTCATCTTTTGTCTCCAATATTTATTGACGATGGGTCTTGATAAACCCTTTCCCATCGTCCGGCGCGTGGCGCCGTCGGACAAGCCGATGGCCGCAACAAGACTTTCCGTGATCGGTTGAAAGTGGGCTGCGACCGCTTTCGATTCGCGCCATCTTCAACCAATCCCGACAACTGTTTGCATGCGCTGCGCGTTGTGCCCGCGCATTCAGGAAGCGAACATCCGGCGCAGTTGAGCGCATCAGACGCTCACATAAAAGGACAGGAGACAACGATGACCAAGCGAAAATTTGGAGGCGTGGCCGCAGCCGCTATCGCCTTTGCCACCACATTCAGTGCATGCGGCGGCAGCAATGACAGCGATCAAAAGGGGCAGGGCACACTGGAGGTGTATGCCGAGCTGACCCAATCGGGGATCGCCGCCATCACCCAGAAGCAGGACGGCCAGCTGATCATCGGCTATCACCCGTTCTACCTCACGCCCACGTCGATACAGATCGCGACGCTGAACGCCGACCGCAAGTCGAGCACCACCTATCCGCCCACCGGGTCCGGGCTGCTGCAGAGCTGCCGGAATCCCGATGGCAGCTTCCTGCCGGCGGTCAATGGGCGCTACGACTTCTGCATCGATTGGGTGCTGGGCTTCCATGCCGACGCGAATGGCATCCTGTGGATCCTCGACTCCGCCAAATCCACCGACAGGGCCGACCCGGCGAACCCGCGGCCGGCGGCGCTGCACGCAAAGTATGTGGGCTGGGACACGAAGACGAACAAGCTCTACAAGGTCATCGACCTGGACTCGGTCACATTGCCGCAGTCTCAACACAATGACTTCGCGATCGATCTGAAGCATGGCGTGTTGATCGATGCGGACGAGGCCATCGGCGAAAACTCGAACGGCATCGGAAGCACCGCGGCGCTGGTCGTCACCGACATCGCGACCGGTACGAGCCGCCGACTGCTGCAGGGCGACCCGCACGTCACCCCTAACAGCGACCCGATCCGCTGGGTCGCGCAAGCCGGGCAGTCCGCCGCCTCGTGGGGGCTCAGGGTCGGCGTCGATGGCATCGCGCTGGACAAGAACCAGGAGTGGTTCTACTTTGCGCCCCTCAGCAGCTACGAGATGTACCGTGTCCGCATGACCGACCTGCTGGACACGACGCTGACCGATGCGCAGCTGTCGGCCAAGGTCGAGTTCTATGCGAACAAGCCCTACAACGGCGGGCTGACGATCGATGCGAACAACAATCTCTACATCACCGAAGTCGGCCGGCACACCATCGGCATCATCCCGCCGGACACGCGCGAGTACCGGTCCTTTGTCTCTGACCCGACCATGATCTGGCCGGATGGGGTGACCTACAACTCCGACGGGTACATGTACTCCGGTGCCGCGCAGCTGATTCAGACGGGTGCCTTCCAGAGCAATGCGACCCCCGCCGGCACCGCGAACAACGCTGCGCCGTACCGGATCTTCCGGTTCAAACCAGAGGCGGCCGGCACACCGGGTTCGTGATCGGACGGTCGGCGGAGACGAGCCCGCGTGCGGGCATCTCCGCTCCTCGCTGTGTGGTTCGATTCAGCATAATGAATGAACCATGCAGCTGGACGACCTCGGCCTGTTTCTTCGCGTCGCGCAGACCCGGTCGCTGAGCGAGGCCGCGCGGCAACTGGACCAGACGCCCTCTGCGGTCAGCGCCCGGCTCAAGCGCATCGAAGAGGAGCTCGGCGTGCGCCTTGTCGAACGCACGACCCGCTCGCTGCGCTTGACGCCCGAAGGCGAGCGCTTCATGCAAACCTGCGAAACGATGACGTCCGCATGGACGGTCGGGCAAAGCCTGCTTCGCCAGGACGCGCGGAGCGTCGAAGGGCATATCCACATCGCCGCGCCGACGGACACCAGCGCCCAGTTCCTGTCCGAGTGGATCGGCGACTACACCAGCGCGCATCCGCGTCTGGCGGTCACGCTCAGGGTCGGCGACCGAATGCACGACATGCCTCGCGAGGCCGTGGACATCGCCGTGCGGTATGGCGAGTTGAGCGATTCATCGATGATCAGCCGCATGCTGGTGCGCGCTCAACGGTACGTGGTCGCTTCGCCGGCATACCTCGAGCGATCGGCCCCGCTGCTGTGCCCGGCCGACCTGGCCCATCATCGTTGTCTGGCCTGGCTGACCCGTGACCAGCCGAAGGTTCAGTGGAGCTTCGTGTCACCCTCGGGCGCCACTGAAGTCATGGCGGTGAAGCCCGCTCTTTGCGGAGACTCGCTCCTTGTCCGTCAATGGGCGGTCCGAGGCGATGGCGTGGCCTACAAGGCCAGCGTCGACGTGGCCGCGGACATCCGCGCCGGAAGACTGGTGCGGCTCCTCGCCGACTACGAGGGTGAGGCGGTACCGATCAGCGCGGTGATGCCCAGTGGCCGCTTTGTGCCGACGCGCGTCCGCGCGATGGTCGATCACCTGGCCGGGCGGTTCGCGGCGATCGCGAACTGAGCGAAGAAACCCCGTATCGGTCGTCGTTCACACCAGCCACGCGGCCGAATCGTCAACCGACAGGCCGTAGCGCGCGATGGCGTCAACGCACAGGGCAGCGTCGACCAAGCCCTGCGCTCGCAACGCCGTCAGCGCGGCCAGCACCACGTGGTGTCGATCGACTTCGAAGAAGCTGCGCAGCGCAGCACGCGTGTCGCTGCGGCCGAAGCCATCGGTGCCGAGCGCCGTGAAGGGCGCGTCGACATAGGCCGCGATCAGCTGCGGCCATGCGCGCACATAGTCGGTGGCGGCAACCACGGGGGCGTTTCCTGCGAGGCAACGCTGCACGTGGCTCAGCCGCGCCTCATCGCTGGGATGCAGGCGATTGAAGCGCTCCGACTCGCGCGCATCGCGGGCGAGTTCGCTGAAGCTCGTCGCGCTCCACACTTCAGACGCGACGCCCCACTCGCTCGCGAGCAATTCGGCGGCCGCGAATACCTCGCGCAGGATCGTGCCCGATCCCAACAAGCGCACCTTGGCCTGGGCCTTTGAGTTCGACCGGGGCTTCTCGGGCTCGCAGGTCGCATAGCGGTACAGCCCCTTGATGACATCGCCCTCGACGCCGGCCGGCAGCGAGGGCTGAGCGTAGTTCTCGTTCATCAAGGTGACGTAGTAGAAAACGTCTTCCTGGCGCTCCATCATCTGGCGCATGCCGTGGTCGAGAATGACCGCGAACTCGCCCGCGAAACAAGGGTCGTAGGCGCGGCAGTTCGGCACGGTCGCCGCATGGATCAGGCTCGTCCCGTCCTGGTGCTGCAGGCCTTCGCCGCCCAGCGTCGTGCGCCCCGCGGTCGCGCCGAGCAGGAACCCGCGCGAGCGCTGGTCGGCCGCGGCCCAGATCAGGTCGCCGACGCGCTGGAAGCCGAACATCGAGTAGTAGATGTAGAACGGCAGCATCGCCTGCCCGTGCACCGAGTAGCTGGTGGCCGCGGACGTCCAACTGCTGATCGCACCGGCCTCGCTGATGCCCTCTTCGAGGATCTGGCCGTCGGTGGCCTCGCGGTAGCTGAGCACCGAGCCGATGTCTTCGGGCTCGTAGGCCTGGCCGTTGAACGAGTAGATGCCGATCTGCTTGAACAGATTCGCCATGCCGAAGGTGCGTGCCTCGTCGGCCACGATGGGCACGACGCGCGGCCCGAGTGCGGCGTCCTTCAGCAGGGCAGAGAGCATGCGCACGAAGGCCATCGTCGTGCTCATCTCCTTGCCTTCGGCGCGCAGTGCGAACTCGCCGTAGCGCGCCAACGGAGGCACGGCCACTGGCGGCGCTTCGTTGCGGCGCGCCGGTATGTAGCCACCGAGTGCTGCGCGGCGCGCGTGGAGGTATTGCATCTCCGGGCTGTCTTCGGCGGGCCGATAGAACGCGAGCGACGCAGCCTGCTCGTCGGTGATCGGCAGGTCGAAGCGATCGCGAAAGGCGATCAGGTCGTCGCGCTCGAGCTTCTTCTGCTGGTGCGTTGTCATGCGGCCTTGGCCGGCCTCGCCCATGCCGTAGCCCTTTTTCGTCTGGGCCAGGACCACCGTCGGACGGCCCGTGGTCTGCATCGCCGCATGGTAAGCGGCGTAGACCTTCACGAGATCGTGGCCGCCACGTTTGAGGCGGTCGATCTGCTCGTCGGTCAGCCCTTGTGCGAGCGCCGCGAGGGCCGGATCCTGCCCGAAGAAGTGTTCGCGGTTGTAGCGACCATCCTTCGCGGCAAAGGTTTGGAGCTGGCCATCGACCGTCGTCGAGAAGACGCGGGCCAGTGCACCGTCGGTGTCGCGGGCAAAGAGGCCATCCCAGTCGGACCCCCAGACCAGCTTGATGACGCGCCAGCCGGCGCCGGCGAACAGCGCCTCGAGCTCGTCGATGATGCGGCCGTTGCCGCGCACCGGGCCATCGAGGCGCTGCAGGTTGCAGTTGACGACCCAGGTGAGGTTGTCGAGCTTCTCGCGTGCCGCCAGCGTCAATGCGCTCATGCTCTCGGGCTCGTCCATCTCACCGTCGCCGAACACCCCCCACACGCGGCGTGCGGAGGTGTCGAGCAGCCCACGATGCTGGAGGTAGCGCATGAAGCGCGCCTGGTAGATCGAGCTGATGGGGCCGATGCCCATCGAGCCGGTCGGGAACTGCCAGAAGTCCGGCATCAGCCAGGGGTGCGGGTAGCTGGACAGCCCTGTGGCGCCCTGCTTGCGCGCGCTGATCTCCTGACGGTAGTGAGCGAGATCGGCTTCACCGAGCCGGCCCTCGAGAAACGCGCGCGCATAGACGCCCGGTGCCGAGTGCGGTTGATAGAAGACGAGGTCGCCTTGCTCGCCGCCGCGGAAGAAGTGGTTGAAGCCGACTTCGAACAGGTCTGCCGCACTCGCATAGCTCGCGATGTGGCCTCCGAGTTCGCCATAGGCCTTGTTGGCGCGCACCACCATCGCCAGCGCGTTCCAGCGCATCAGCGATGCCAGGCGCTCTTCGGTGGCCAGGTCTCCGGGAAAGGCCGGCTGCTGTGCTGCAACGATGGTGTTGACGTAGGGCGTACCGGTCGCCGGTCGCCAACCGATCTCAGGTGCTCTGGCGATGGCGGCGAGGACATCCATGAGCTCGCGCACCCGCTGCGGCCCGGACGCCAGCAGCACCGACTCGAGCGACTCGCGCCACTCTTGCGTCTCCGACGGATCGCCGTCGGTGAAGGGTGCAGACAACGCGAAGTTCTGCGGGATGAAGGGGTCACTCATGGTCATCTCCTGGATTCAGCACTGTAGTCCGCAGCTCTCGGCACAACGGCCTGAAGTCTTTTCTCCGAGCGCGTGTGCCGGCATAAAATGCCGGGCCATCGCTACTTTGAAGCAGAATGAATCTCGATGCCCTGGACCTGCGCATCTTGCGTGAGCTGCAGGCCGATGCCAGCCTGTCGAACGTCGTGCTGGCGCAGCGCGTGGGCCTGTCACCTTCCCCCTGCCTCGCACGCGTGAAGGCACTCGAACGCGAGGGCGTGATCCGCCAAGTGGTCGCGCTGCTCAACGCCCAAGCGCTCGGCCTGCATCTCAACGTCTTCATATCGATCAGCCTGAAGCAGCAGACCCGCGCCGCACTGGAGGCGTTCGAGGCGAAGGTCTGCGCCCGCGAAGAAGTGATGGAGTGCTATCTGATGACAGGAGACGCCGACTACCTGATCCGTGTCGCGGTGGCCGACATGGCGGCGCTCGAGCGCTTCATCCTCGAGCAGCTGTCGCCGATGAAGGAAGTGGAGAAGATCCGCTCGAGCTTTGCACTCAAGCAAGTCCGGTACAAAACAGCGCTGCCGCTCAACGCGCTGTAGCGCTGCTCGCATCAAGCAGCGGTCACGACGCTCATTCCAGCTTGCCGGCCACCTTGTCGACGACCCATCGGTTGCGTGACCGGTCGGCCGCGATCTCTTCCGCGAACGCGTCGGGGCTGCCGGGGGCCGGAATGTTGTAGCCCTTGCGAAGCAGTTCCATCATCGGCGCGCTCGCCAGAACACGATTGATTTCGGCATTGAGCCGCTGGACGACGGCCTCAGGCGTCTCAACAGGTGCGAACACGCCGAACAGCGATGCAAGATTGGCCTGTGGGTAGCCGAGCTCCGACAGCGTCGGGGTGTCGGGGAGCGCAGGCACTCTGCGCGGCGAACCGACCGCAAGCGCTTTCAGCTTGCCGTTGGCGATGTACTGCAACTGCAAGGCGGCAACGTTGCTCGACAGCACTTCGAACTGCCCGCTCAGCGCGTCGTTCAACTGCGCGCCGCCGCCCGCGTACGGCACGTGCGTGATCGACGTGCCGCTCAGGAGCCGAACCTGCGCGAGCACCAGGTGCCCAATCGTCGCGACGCCCGAGCTTGCCCATCGCACGGCGCCGGGGAAGCGCCGTGCGCGATCGATCAGCGCCTCGAAGCTGTTGTCTGGCAGCGCAGGCGTGCCGGCCACGAGCACCGGCGTGCGCATGACGCTTGCCACCGGACGCACGCGGCGCAGCGGGTCGCGCATGTCGTGCGACAGCAGCGGGTGCAAGGTCAGCGGGCTGATGGCCGAGAACACGAGCGTGTGGCCGTCCGGCGCGGCGTGCAGCAGCAGGTCGATGGCCAGGCTGCCGCCCGCACCGGGCCGATGCTCGACGAGCACCGGCACGCCCAGCGCCGTCGACAGCGGCTCGGCCAGCGCACGCGCTGTCAGGTCGCTGATGCCGCCGGGCGGGTACGCGACGACGAGCCGGATCGGCCGCGCCGGCCAGGCGGCTGCATCCGCCATTGCGCCCGGCACCAGGCCGAGCGTGCAGGCCGACGCAAGCCAGCGCGCCACGAGGCGGCGCTCGGTGTTCATCGCGCGGCCAGCTTGCGCAGCAGCGCGGCGAAGTGGCGCGCGGGCTGGCTGTCTTCGTCTTCGCGCGACACGAGCGTCAACGGCGCGTCGAGCGATGCGCTCGCGGCGAGCGGGCAGTAGGTGATCGCGTGCGCATGCGCGCCGACCATCGATGCCGGCACGACCGTCAGCCCGACGCCCGCGGCCACCAGGTTCAGGTTCGTCATCATCCGCTCGACCTCGGCCACGATGCGC
>Ga0307509_10001086_pt1 | contig 46548 bp, 35 predicted proteins | sample 10_EM_MG_FD_202245 | JGI IMG/M metagenome (GOLD analysis project Ga0307509, IMG submission 202245) | Populus trichocarpa ectomycorrhiza microbial communities from riparian zone in the Pacific Northwest, United States - 10_EM | ecosystem: Host-associated > Plants > Roots > Unclassified | place... | reverse complement strand
ATTATGATCTTTGTTTGGGTTGTGGTGTAACGCGACCGGTAATGTGTACGTGATATCCTTCAACAGTGGTGGTTATTATTCTCGCTTAGGGCTGCTGACTAAGCTTTCACCAAGACTTATGTCTAGTCACTGTACCTATCGTATGGTCGTTACAGTTTGGTTGCTTTGGTGACATTTAAGTGTTGGGGACTATTCTTTAAAGCCAATTTTGTGTATTGGCCACCTCCTGTGCAGCAACTGGGGCTGCAATACATGTATGTATCGTGCTGATTTTCTTTACCTGCAGCTCTCCATCCATGGATTTGATGCAAATACACGCCATGGGCAATCCATACCACGTGCCCGGCAACGATAATCAACCCGCTTGACATCTTTTTTCACAACTCAAAAAGTGAAATGGTCTTCTATATACCACGTCTCAATTGCTTTCTTCAACTTATGACATGAAACAAAGTATTGTCCTTCCTCAATTGGGACTATCATTGTATATTAACTTGGACTCGGAAGCACTACAAGGATTTTGTGTAATGTGAGTAGGTAGTTTGGTATTTGCTGTTACTTCTTATTTTATTATTTGGAACTTGTATCAAGCCTTAAATATATAAATCCTTCCTCTTCGTTGTTGTGTTTCTCCTATCGTCCAGCTTTTCTGGTTCCTGGAGAAAGCGCTTAGACTTTGGTGTTTGGCACAGTATCTTGCTGAGAGAAGTGTTTATACTTCAGTGATCGGACCTTATAAACCTTGGAAATACTTAGTCTATGGAGGTCTGTACTATGAGGGTCATAATTTTGTTTCCAGAGGGTATGTTTTGGCCAAGGAGGGTATTGGAAAGGTATGCCAGATGCCGGAGGGTATGTGAAAAGTTTTCTCATGTCTTAACGCATGTGTTAGGCATACCGGAAGGCTTAGCCTTCCATTAGTGAATAGAGACCTATAGTTACCCTACCTTAGGATTCTGAGTTCAAAAGGACAAGCCAACACCCCCCTCCCGCACCAGCGTTGGGACAGCGCTATATCGGCAGACGCCGCCGTAGTTGCGTCCCCTCACCAAAGACAGGGTCATTGGAGCCCTCCTCGTAACCCCGAATACGTCGCGGCGGTCCGTCCGACCGGATCCCGTTCGCAGGATATATGAGGCAAGACCTTTGGCGAGCTTATGCAAGTGGTTCGAGCCAAATCGGTCGACGTCGCATAAAGCTACTGAGCACTAAAAACGAGAGTTGTGAAAGTGGTCACTAAGTAACGGCACGTTCTTTTACGGACAATGGTTAAGCAACATATTCTATACTCCACGCTCTCGCGATAAAAGTCCCAGAAGTGAATAGTGTTGTTGGATGAGGTAGTTTGAGAAATCAGGCATACCCGCACTCACACACGCCAATAGCATCTGTAGGATGCTGACGGAACCATACGATAAAGATATGACTATAGAGGGATAATGGCTATTGGTGCGATTATCGTGACAAGTCTATCTTATGCCTCGCAGATGTCGGTTGCAGAATATGTTTGCAATGCTGAGAGGTTCGATAACAAAGCTGGCCCCTTTGTTGGTTCGATCATGGAGACCATTCTGCGTATGCAAATGGAAAGCAAGACTCCATGCCAACAAAGATGGATCGGAACCAATGGACTGATGTGTGGGAGCACCATCAGATAATTTCATGGTGTTGCGATTCAGAAGTCAAAGTGAGATAACAGAATTGTCAGGGACAAATGGTGTTCGCACTTTTAGAACAAAGCTGGAGTTTGTTAGCAGGTACTTAGTTAGTATGAGAACTAGATGTAGCCCGCGACTACCCAGACGCGGCATATAAATATCGAGGTGCCTCCCGAGCTATTTGAATATTATCAAGCAACGGAGAAGAGATCTTATTAATATAAGTTTTTACGCTAGAAAAATCTTTATCACTTAACCCACCTCTATTTTGAATCATTGAGCCTTCCTAGACAATCTCCGTCTACGATTAAGATTATCGGCCTGAGTTATCTCGCAAGACTCGAGATAGGATCCCGCCTAACAGCATGCACTGTGTTTCCCCCAAAAGACTCCACACCTTAGACCCTCTTTCAAGCAGTGAACACATTGAATATTCCGTGCCGCTTACATTACTGGCTTTTTTTGTTAATAAATAAAGGCACGTCTGGTTGTCCTGGAGCTTCCAAACCTTGATAATCACAAAACAAGTGTTTCGTCAAGCAACCACAATAATCTCAAGTTCTTATAATTCAACATTTTCAGCCTGCAAGGGGTGTGTCTGGTCACCACAAAAACCAATTTTAAAAAAGTCACTCAAAAAAATCAGAATAATTATTATGGGGAACACAGTGGTATCTGTATTGCAATACTTATTTTTTATTTTATTTTACTTAAAAAGGTTGATTGTGGTTGGTTATTATAGCTTGTATGCACTGTTCCAAGATGAAGGTTTGTAAAATACTAGTCAGACCAGTATTTCAGAAACCTTCGTTTTGAGATGATTATTGAGTTTTGATTATTGAGTTTTTGTGGCAACCAGACACGCTACTCAAACAAAATAGCATTTTGTCGCAAACCTTCATAACCGGGGTCAAAACGAAGGTTTGAGGTGGCAACCAGACGCGCCCTAAGATTTCACAGATGAGCAGACTTCAGACCACAATTGATGTAGGCTCCATGACCACATTTGCGCTGACATCGCTGCAGAGGTTTTAGGCTTGGTGGCTTGCCTCATCGAACCCAATGCCGTTGGGGCGGACGCCAGATCGGTACAGTCCTGCACCAGTCAGTATGGTGGGGGAACTCTTTAGCCGGAACAGGCGGACATTTATTCATGAGAATTAACATCAGGTTAACACGCCAAGACTAGCTCTGTCATAGGTTAATATATTGGCAAATATCAATTAACCGTCCTTATCAAGACAGTTAATAGTAATTAACCTATCACAGAATACCCCGGACAATAAGGAAGCGGTTCAAAAAAGGTCATTAGTCATCCATGTCTCAAACATTAACAAGAGCCGCACGAGACTTCAATGTCGTACCGGTCTAGGCGATAATCCCAGGAAAATTGGCGGCAGCCTAATCAGCAAAAATAAGGCTCCACATTGTATCAGACAAGAATAGGATTAACAGAATAACTGTACCCTACATTTTCTAGGAAAATTCGTGCGCCGCGAGGACGTTGGAAAAAATGTACTGGTAGGTCTGAAGTGAAAACATCCAATGTGATGGTTCAAGAAAAGAGTATCCAAAATTCGCCTGGCTTTGATTATAAAGGGTTAAGTGAAGGTGCTTTGCTGCGACAGGTTACCACAGAAACCCTGATATTAACGAACTACAAGTAGTGCCCGACCAAGCTGGCCATGCTAGGGACTGAAATGAACCAAAGTGGTGCGTAGTTGTGGAGAAACCAACAAATCGAGAATCAAATGTGACACAATTGAGTAATTAGTTAGGTCCATCAAGCATTAATATACAGTAAAGTTACCGGTATATATTAAGTTAATGCAGAGCATTCCTTGACAACACCATTCATCTCCCCATACTAGAGAGTTTGCGCAAGGAGACCTAGGCGGCGGGAAAATAGGTTATTTTCTGTTTACCCAAAAGTCTTGGACACCTAGGTGGGCAGTGAGACCTGGAAGAAGTGTAAAATAGGGCTTTTCAGACCTGAAGAAATCCGATCAACTGCAGAACAACAAAGGAGCAGAAATACAGCGCTCCTTTTACATTTTATTAAAGGATTTTAATAATAATAATATTGGACATTCAGAAGTAGATTATTACCTGTTCTATGGCTGTCAGTATGCCTAGTACCCAACTTGTACTGTCAGGAATTCTATTTTGGGCAGCGAAGAAATTTGAGATGATTGCGATATTACCATACTCAATCCCCATCTTCCAGCTACCAAGCTATCTACACCTATTGCAAAAACTCATGTTGAAACCTTGGTCTATTTCCAATTAACTACCATCCAGGTTCTCTTGCGTAAACTCTCTACTGTGCCCACAAGGCTGAGACCTGGCAGGACTGATGATGGCCAGAAAATCATCCAGGATACTATCTATTGGGTCAGACAACTTTCCATACCGGGTATCAATGGTACAGTAGGTCGAACGAACTATTAAGCATGCCAGAAGTGTTAGGTGAGAGCCTATCTCAAAGTCTTGCGAGATAACTCAGGCCGATAATCTTAATCGTAGACGGAGATTATCTAGGAAGGCTCAATGTCTCAAATAGAAGTAGGTAAAGTGATAAAGATTTTTCTAGCGTAAAACTTATATTAATAATATCTCTTCTCCGTTGCTTGATGATTCCTCTAACAACTCGGAGGTCTTAACCCCTACTTATACTCTTTTGAGAGTACATCTTCTTCCCATACTATCTAAGTACCTCCTGACTTTGCCTCTTGCTCGTCAGATGTGGGAACCCCGTTTGACCCTGAGAACGGGGACACTACTTCCCCTTTAATCTTTTAACAAAGTCATATCTTCTCAGAAGTAAGCGTCCTTATCTTTCAATGACTTGTTCACGATCTTTAGGACTTATGAACTTGGCCTGCCTATGCAGCTTGGCCTGCTATCATACCAGTCGTTCCTTCCGGTCATGTCGCGATCAGCATTTCTCATGCCGGGTAATCATATGCAAGTAGCTTTTATCAGCTTCTTACATATGTCGGTCGGGCAAACTTTGAAGCACCATAACTTCTCATCCAACTGATAATTCTTCGCCGTATTAGTTTCTATTCCAAGATAGGAATTGTAACTTTGGTATTCGGCGAAATCCCTTCGGTCGCATGACTTGTGCATAGGCACAGGGTCATATGTAAGTACGACTCAAGTTTGTCTTAGTGAAAAATAACTCTGACAGGTCGGGAAGTTGAACACGTGACATTATGAGATAAGTCACGTGTCATACCAATTGGGCCGTAGGGGGGTGTTGGCCTGTCCTTTTGAACTCGGAATCCTAAGGTAGGGTAACTATAGGTCTTTATTCACTAAGGGAAGGCTGCGCCTTCCGGTATGTCTAACAAGAAGGCTTAGCCTTCTCTTAGTGAATAAATACCTATAGTTTCCCTACCTTAGATTCTGGGTTCAAAGGTGTCAACCTAACACCCCCCTCCCATAGCAGCGTTGGGATAGCGCTAGAGGGGCAGACGGCGCCATAGTTGCGGCAACTCAGCAAAGATATAGTCTGTGGAGCCCTCTTGTAATACCGTATACATCGTGGCTGTCTATATGATCGGATTCCTTTCGCAGGATATATGCATGGGGACCTTTGGCAAGCTTATGCAAGTGGTTTGAGCCAAATTGGTCTATGTCATATAAGGTTATGGAGCACTAAAGACAATAGTCATCAAAGTGGTCATTAGGTAATGGGATGTTTTACAGACAATGGTCAAGCAACATCACTCTATACTCTACACTTCTGTGACTTCTGTTGCAGAAGTGAATGGTATTGTTGGAAGAAGTGGTATGATTCCCGAGATAGGATCGGGTGCGCTCGCATTCATAGACGTCAATAGAAATCAACGGTTACTAACAGAACTATATGATAACAAGATGACGAAGGAGAGATCATAGCGATTGGTGCGATTATTGGGACAAGTTTATCCTATGCCTTATTGCTGTTGGATGCAGGTAGTAGCTGCAATGCAGAGAGGACTGATAACAGAGCTGGCTCCTTTGTCGATTCGATTGTAGAGACTATTATGCATATGCAGTGGTAAGCAAGATGCTATGTTGACGAAGAGGAGTCATGGACTGATGTGTGGGAGCACCTTCAGGAATATTCATGGTGTTGTGATTCAGAAGTCAAGTGAGATAAAAGAAATTGTCATAGTCAAATGGTGTTCACACTTTTTGAAGATGCTAGAGATTGTTAGTAGATACTTAGTTTGTATGAGAACTAGATGTAGTTCGTGACTACCTAGACATGGCATATAAATATCAAGATGCCTTCTGAGCTATTTGAACATCTTCAAGAAATGGAGAAGATATCTTATCAATATAAAAGGTATACGCTAGAAAATCTTTTATCATTTTGCATACCTTTTACTTGCATACTATGATTGAGCCTTTCTAGACAATCTCGGTCTAAGGTAAAGATAATCAGCCTAAGTTATCTCAGAAGTCTTTGAGATAGGCTTCCGCCCCATACGAACTTCCTCTTATAGTACGTTCGACTACCTCTACGACTCATAGAATAATATCTGCTCTAGTTAGCCAGCATACTAAGAGTTACACAGACATACTGCCTTCACTAAAATATAATGTTAATGTCCTATGAGTATTCGCCTACATAATTCTCCTTACACACAGAAAAATCTCAACTAATTAGTTTAGCCAGCAGATGCTGGTTAGGTTAGTCAGGAAATCTTTTTCAATTAACAACCACCCAGACTAGAGTTAAACAGACCATTTTGTTTTTCTACAATAAAATCTTTCTTATTTCGTATTTTTTTATACTGAAAATACCACTATTCAATCGCCAAGAGTATGGTTCATGCAGTTCAAAACTTATACCAGACTTTGGGTAGTTTTCCATCCATTATAGCCTATAATCTAAGCAACATACCAACTTGAAAAATCCACTAGTCAATAGCCCTGGCCAAGGAGAATAATATAGTAGTTTTTTTATAGTTGTTAGAAATTTTAATGATATTGTATAATGATTTAAAATTATAGACTTTTGATAGAGAAAGGGTAATTGTATTACACATAGCTATATATTTCTTGCCAAGCTCAGGCTATTTTGTATTACTAATCAAAATCCTAGACCAGGATTTTCTTATAATTAGTAAATATAATATGCCAAGAGCATGGCAAATATCATTAACTTACAGGTTACAATTTTTATAACACTGCTTTGTTTCTTATAATTAACTTCGCTTTTCAATAAATGTAACTATTCTTCAATTACTGACCTTCTTAATAGTGTTTAAGGTTAGGTTAGATTGAATTGAATTGAAAGATATTATATCTCTTCTGTGTCAGCTGTTTTCTTGTATATTATCATATAGGTTTATACAATTAACCTCAAATGTCAACACCTTCTATCTCTATTAATGAACCTGATTCCCTACTCTTGGTACAAAAATCTACTCAGCCACATAATACTCAATTTTCAGCCTGGTTTACATTTTGAATTGTATAAACTATACTTATGTGTACTTTCTAGCCTACCCACGGTTTTTGAAAATGTCAAAATCCCCAAGCGAGAGTTGCACAAGGTCCTGTGGAGGGTTATAAAACAATTATTCAAAGTTAACAAGCCAATTATATCAATTTATATTCTAGTTAAGGCATTTCTACCGTTGTCCTGTATGTATTAGAGAAGTTCATGAATTCATAGTACAGAGTATAGATGAGATATGAGAGAGTAATGGTATAGCACTTGCAACTGGGTACTATAATTTTGTTCAAATTAAAGTACTTGGAAAAAAAGTGTAGGCCTTAATAGACATTAGAAAGTTAGATGATAGTTTAAGGAAGAAAGTATAGGTACTCCACTATCACATACAGTGTGCTGTGTAGGCTACTTGTCCACACTAGCAACAGTATGTAACAACTGGGATTTAACATGTTTTGCAACCTGATCACTTTTCACCACTGTCACTTCATGTTGGTACATATAGATTTTTAGAGTATTCTAAAGTTTTGCCCTCATCAAGTGAGAATGACTACCTCTGCCCTGTACCATCAATTTTAAAATTTTTAAACTTTTTTATAAAGGTTTTTCAATTTCATGGCCTAACTGCTACTGTAAAGCATTGCCAAGGTTTCTTGTCAGTCTAAAGCCACCGCTGGCATCAGTCTTTGTAATGGGGGTACCCGATAGAAAGGTGAACATTAAGGTTGTGACAGCACCAAAGACTCAAAGTAGAAGATAAAGTAAATAATTCAAAAAGGATCAAAGGGTAAAACTTAATATCGTTAAGCTGAAAGCTTCACTCAATAAGTTCTCTTGAGGAAAGCTGGTTATCAAAGTAGAATACTAAACGCTTGAAAATATGTAGATATCAGATTTATGCTTTGGACATTCACCACTACTCTAATCTTGTGCGAGCGCCCTGTCCTGCTCAGGGCTGTCTGAGGTCTACCCTCCATCAGCAGTTGTCCTTCCCCTTCCCACAAAGTATCGGGACAGCTCGGGTACACTTAACTCGATTAATAGGATACGAGTTTCTGCAATCCATTTCCAATACAAGCGCAGGTGGAAAAACTCTTCCTATCGTAGTCATGCCAGTGGCTAACTGCCATGAAAACAACCAGAGTCAATACCTAGGTAGTGAGCTCACGGGCCCAGCGGTACAAGTACCACTGAAAAAGTGAGTACACAAGCTCGGCTCCAACACAATAACAACCCCATTACCCCTACCCAGCATATAGTGACAAAATACTATGAAACTATAATAGATAACAGAGAGAGAGCACAAAATTAGAGTGTATTGAGATTATTCAACTCCAGGCTCAAGGTTATTCCTATCATGAAATTGCCAACTGTATCATAATGTCAGCATTAGCAATGAGCAAAATTGTTGGTAAATGGAAAGCCACGAGAAGTGTGAAAAACCATACTGGGTGAGGAAGACCCCAAAGAATCAAACCCCAACAGCTCAGAAGGCTGGATTAAACGACTTAGAACAAACCTTATGGATCTTTAGCCGAAATCAGCAACGAGTCTAGGATGAATTGTCACCTAGAAAGTATTCACAAGGCTCTCCACAAATTGTACTTCCACCTGCGAAATACATGTAGCAAATCCTTTTAGAATGCGAGAAGCAAGCAGAAGAGGTTGAGAGAGTGGTAGCATAGAGCGCACTGGAGAGGAGAGGACTGGGGCCAGATGTTCTATTCTGATGAGATGAAGTTGAGATTGGAGTAGGTGGCTGTAACGGGGCACTCTATAGAGAGGTGAACTCGAAGGTTGCGACCCCACCAAGGACTCAAAGTAGAATGCCAACCGCTTAAACTTAAGTAGATATCAGATTTAAGCCTTTGACATTCACCACTACTCCGACCTTGTGCGAGCACCCTGTCCAGCTCAGGGCTTGACCGAAGTCTATTCTCCATCAAGGATTATTGTGCCGGAAGTATCAGACCAACTCGGGTACACTTAACTCCATCAATACAGTATGAGTTTCTGCAATGCATCTCCAATACAACTGCAGGTGGAAAGACTCTTCCTATATATATCATACCAGTGGCTAACTGTTATGACAACAGCCAGAGTCAATACATAGGTGGTGAACTCACTGGCCCAGTGGTAGTATGTCTATACAAGCTATGCAGTCCATCATTTAATCTATGCGACTATTCAATGTTAATTTGGTATACAAGTTCCCCCAGTGAGATGTAGCTGATACTTGGCTAAGTGGGCGCTACCTATAGCCAGCTTCTCGGGGCATAGTCTACCGTGATAAGACTCATACCGCTAGAGTCCATTGACAACTCATAGTAATGCTACAAATTAAGGGGAGAAGGTCCGGGCTGGTTACTGATGTAATTGTCCCGAAAACCCACTGGCCTCGTTGGACAACCTAAATACTACTAGGAAGACTACCCTACTACTCGTAGGATAAGATAGACTCCTAGGTGCCGGAGAGACCATAATTGGGCGACCACCTTATTGGCAGTTACCCATACTCACTATATATATCCTGTGAATGACATTCAGTCGGATGGACGGCGACGACGGATATGGTATTAAGAGAGTAGCTCCAATGATCTCTTTTTACTAGCAAAGGAGCAACTATGCAGGCGTCTGCCTATAACACGCCGTGCCAACGCTGTGTAACGACCCTACGATAGATAGCTACAATCACTATCACCTTAGCCCAAACGGTATACCAAGTGGTAACCAGAGGTGGTATGGTCTCCTATACTTAGTATACAAATAGCTGGTAAACTAAGGATAAGGCCTAGGGAATAGTTGAGTAGCCTTGAGGTACTCTACAAGAAAGGGTAACCTTTGGGGAATAAGTTCGCATAAAGTAAACGAATTTATGGGAACATTACACAGAGCTCCGACATAACATTAGGTGTTAACAGGAGGTCTTCCGAAGCTGTTAAAGGCATAAGAGGGCAAAGTTACCCTACCTTGGGAATTTGACCATTATGCCCATGGACCCTAGTTACCCTACTGAGGAGTCCAAGTTACCCTACCTTCACCAGCAAAGTCATCCTAGAACTTAAAGGTCGATTGCCTCACATTCTATGTGCTCTTAGAGGTTCTTGGGCGCACACGCATCTGCGCGGGGAGGCCCCACCCCTGTGTAAGGGTGGCCCAAACATACTATTGAACTTGGCCGGGTTTAGCTAACACCCCCCTCTGGCCCAAGCGTTGGGACAGCACGTCATTGGCAGACGGCTGTGTAGTTGCTCATTTGCTAGTTAAAAGAGGACATTGGAGCAGCTGCCGTAACACGGTATAAGTCGTTGCCGTCCGTCCGACTGAATGTCGTTCGCAGGATATATAATGGGAGTATGGGTTACTGCCAAAATGGGGGTCATTCATATATGGTCTCTCTGGCACCTAGGAGTCTGTCTTAGCCTACAGGTAGCAGGGTAGTCTTCCTACTGGTACTTAGGTAGACCAAGGAGGCCAGGCCGCTTTCGGGACAAATACCTCAGTAACAAGCCTGGACCTTCTCCCCTTGAATTGTAGTATTACTATGGGTTATTATTGGACTCTAGAGGTATAAGTCTTATCACGGTAGAGCATGTCCCGAGAGGCTGGCTATGGGTAGCGCCCACTTAGCCAACCATCGGCTACATCTCACCTGGGGAGCTTGCATCTCAATTTATCACATTAGATAGTCGCGTAGATTAAATGATGGACTGCATAGCTTGTATAGACAAAACTACCACTGGGCCAGTGAGTCCGCCACCTAGGTATTGATTCCGGTTGTTGTCATAACAGTAGGCCACTTGTCTGACTTCGATAGGAAGAGTTTTTCCACCTGCGGTTGTATTGGAGATGCATTGCAGAAACTCATATCCTATTAACGGAGTTAACCATACCCGAGCTGGTCCGACACTTCCCGCAGGATCAATCTTGATGGAGGGTAGACCTCAGACAACCCCTGAGCAGGACATGGTGCTCGCACAAGGTCGGAGTATTGGTGAATGTCAAAGGCTTAAATCTGATATCTACTTAAATTTAAGCGTTTGGCATTCTACTTCGACAACCAACCTTTCCTCCAGAGAACTTAATTGAGTAAAGCTTCGAGCTTAACAATATTAAGTTTAACTGTTTTGATTCTTGGTGAATTATTAACTCTATCTTCATCTTCTACTTTGAGTTTTGGTGCAGTCGCAACCTTTGAGTTCACCTCTCTATAGGCTGCCCCCGTTACACGCTGGGGCCCGAGGCGCGTGTTAGCAAAACCCGCCCCTGTTTAATATCATGTTCAGGCCACCCTTACTCAGGCATGGGGCCTCCACGCCCAAATGCCTGTGCGCCCATAAACCTCTAGAGCCCATATAATGTGAGGCAAGCGACCTCTAAGTCCCAGGATGACTTTGCAGGCGAATGCAGGGTAACTTGGACTGCTCACTAGGGTAACTGGGGTCCATAGGTATAATGGTCAAATTCCCAAGGTAGGGTAACTTTATTCTCATATACGTTTAACCGGTACAGAAGTCCTTCTGTCAACACCAAATATTCTCTCGGAGGTCTGTGTAACTTTCCCATAAATTCTTTGACTTTATGCCAACTTACTCCTGAAAAGTTACCCTGCCTTGTAGAGTACCCAAGGCTACTCAACTATTCCCTAGGCCTTGTCCTAGGTTAACTAGCTATTTGTATACCAAGTATACCAGATCATACCACCTCTGGTTACCACTTGGTATACCATTTGGGCTAAGATGATAGTCATTGTAGCTACCTATCGTAGCGTCGTTACACCAGGAGGTTAAAACAAAGGGGGACCAAGTGACAGAATAACGCAATCCAAGTCAGTGGTCTGTGCGATATAAAATTCAGGGATGATAGTAAAATACAGGATGTATTAGAAATTAGAATTAAATAATAAAATCAAATAAATAAAATGAATAAAAATGCAGGTAGGTCTATTCCAACTCTTTTAGCTCTCCCTGAAATGGTTCAGGATTATAGGCAAAAAATTTATATTCATCATCCTCAGAAGCTAGTGATTCCTCGTCTTCCGAGCTATCATCCCTATCCAAATTAGGATTCTCCAATTTCCCAATATGCCCTTCTTTCATGTCCTGTACTAACCCTTCGGTATCTCTACCCTTTATAGATATTTTCTATATTGCGGGTACCATCTATAGGTAGGGCAAGGCCAACAATGCGCAATGACCGTGTAATAACAACCTTTCGAGTAGTGCAAAACCTTTCCCCAGTCTCACCTACTGCCTAGGTAGTCAACACCCGGCGTTCTCTAACCTTATTCTCTCATGGTCCATCTTTCTCTTCTTTTTTCCCTAAATTTACTTCTTTTTCATCTATAATTTCCTACATGTATATTAGATTGTTATTAGCAACTAATATAGAATTAAATAAAAAGTAATTAATGTATTATAAGAGAAGTAAAGTGAATAGAGTACTAGAATAAAACATATAAAATACAAAATATAAAATAAACAAAGTAGAATAAACAAAGTATAATGTAAGCAGAATAATCAAAATAAATAAAGTTAATTATACCTTTAGCAGGTCATTAAAAGGTCTATTAATAGAAATGTTGAGTGGTTGCAAAAGTCAAGTACAGCCGGCGGGTATAATTGAAATGGTGATATCAGGAGCCTGGAAAGTGTCAAGTACCTCATCCGTTTTATCACCACCAAAGAGATCTAATACCAATAAGGCTGTTTGGCTATTCAAGGAAGGGACCAATTGCTCCTCAATCCAGTCAACCATGTTTTCTGAATTAGTATATCCTGTAGGGTTAAATTTAACCCTGACTCTTGGATCGTAGGGCTTCATATCCCGTAGAATGCTAGCTCCCGTACCCTTGCCTTTAAAAAAAATATGTGGCTGTATACACATCTCACCATCTACAAAGATAGTAAGCTACAATTTAGCTTTCCGCTTATCCCACCCTTCTGTACCCCCTTTCACCCATATAGTTTTGGAGCCAGTTGACTCAAATGTTTGGCTACTCAAAAATTCAAATTGGAGAGGTGTTTTGGTCTATATTGCAGATCAGTGCAATATGGAATCTTCCTACCTCTGCCATTTGATCACCAGGCCCATCAGTGGTGTTCAGCCTTAGTTGACAATTTCTGCGATTAAATCAGACCTAGGACAAAATCGTGGTGTAGGAATCGGCGGGGACTTTGCTTGCTTTATTGGTACTAACTCGAAGGGAACAATGATACCAATTAAGGAATCCTGTATTATTACACAATTTCTTTCTTTCTTTCTCTTTTTCTTTTTTTATATACATAAGAAATAGAAACATTACCACTAAACCACCCTCGCCATACAAATTTCCCTTGGCCTCTCCACTCCAGAAACATTTCATAAAGTGGTCTCTCTATTTTTGGCCACTTCCTCCTACCAACTCTGTTTCGGCACTGTGTTCGTAGCTGTTCTAGCAGCTCTGCTTCCTGCTTTTTCCAGCGCGAACTATTGGGTAAAGGGATTTTGAAGCATCGAGCAGTTTCCCTCATGCTGACTGGCCTAGTCAGGGTAAGCCCAGTTATGACAATTGCATCTTCAAAGTAAGAAAGTACTCGCAACTTATTTTTTTTGTTTTTTGTAAATCATATGTTTATTGTTTCTACGGTACAAGAAATGACATGCATCTTTAACGATATGGCCAAAACAAAATCGAAAATCAAACATAACCATCAACAAAGGAAAACAAACATAACCAGTTCCCCCAACGCGACCAATAAGTGTCGCAAAGCAGCCGTAGCTCAAATTAAGAAGAGTATAAAACCGCTAACTAGTCTCGAGGGCCAGGGCGGATATGGCGGTAACTTGAAAGAGGGGGTTTGGAGGGGGGGCGTCGAGGGAGGGAGCAAGCGGGGGCATCCCAGGAGGGAAACCAGTGGCGGTGATGCGAATGAACTCAGCCAGCGCAATGAGCAGCTGCTGGTCGGACCAGATCGGGGCCTCAGGGGCCAAGTCCGAGATCCCTTGGAGGAGGCAGGACCTCTGATGGGTGGACGAGAGGCAGGACAGGATGGCATGTTTGAAGGTTTGTGGGGCCTCAGAGCATAGCGGGCAGGACGTGTCAGCATCAGGATTATCCCATGAGGGGTGAGCCATGAGATAGCTTTTCCCAGAGGGCATCTGGTGTATTCTTCCCGCAACAAATTTGCCCAAGTCCATGAAGGGATGGGGGTGTGTTGAGGGCGGATAGGGGTAGTATGGGGGGGCTGGGGTGGCAGACCAGTCGGAGAGAAGGAGTTGTTTAGCCCTCAATTTGAGGCGAGCATAGAATGGGACAACCCCCGGGACCGGGGGCAGGTAGTCCGTCAAGTGGAGGGAGATGGGCGGCAACGTAGGGACGTTGTATACGAGGGGGACGGCCGTATTCGCCAAGGCCATGATCGCGTTGTGCCGGTATCTTGGGTTCTTGGCCTTGTCTGGGGCGGAGTGCCAGTTGAGGTTGAAGAAGAGATATAGTTGGGAGGTAATCTTCCAACGCGCCAGCAAGGGGGCACAGTGGGGCGAGAAGGTGGGAACGGATTTAGGGAGGCGTGCGGTGGCAGGGTCTATCTCTGGGGGAGAGCAGATAAGCCTTAGGCCGGCGAGGCGGCACTGGTGGCGTATAAGAGCAGGTAGTAGGGGGAGACAGGCTTCTCTGGGTAAACATATTGTGTTGGTGGTGGAAAAACAGTTAGTGATCCACCTACAGACTCAATGCCAGAAAACGGACATCGGCCTCATGATAGACAGGGGAGGGTTCCAGACAGCGGACCCGTATCGGAGAATCAGAGCGAGAAGCGAACGCACCAAGGAGAGACAAAGGTAGGGTGGAAGGCTCATCCCGGGGGGGAGAGGCGGCGAATCGTGGCCTGGGCGGCATTCGCGAGGGAGTACCTCCTGGAGAAGTGGGACCTTGGGTCAATGGAGGGAGTGAAGATAAAGCCCAACCACTTCAGGCGGGTTTGTAGATAAAAGAGCTGATCCTCGAGCTGCACCGGGAGGGAGCACGGCGGCTCATTGCTCCTGGCAGTCCTCGAGTGGATCAGTTCGGTTTTCGGAACGGAGAAGGAGATGTTGATTGGGGAGGCCTTTCTCTTGAGCGCTGAGAAGGATTTCTGAAGGAGGTGAACGTTGGTTCTGAAGGAGGGCGAGGCCACAGTGACAGCTAAATCGTCGATGTAGGAGATAATAAGTGACCTGGGTGCTTCCCGGTAGAGGGAGGAGACGTATATGACGAACAGTAGGGGAGAAATGGGAGATCCCTGAGGGACCCCGACAGAAACGGGAGCGAAAAGGCGAGGGGATCCCTGGAACGTGAGGCGGCAGGTGCGGTCTCTGAGGAAAGAGCCGACCCACTGGACCAGGGATGGGCTGACCCCCTTCCTGCGGAGAAGAGGGAGGAGTGAGGTAGACTCCACGTTGTCAAATCCCCCCTTAACATCGAGGAAGAGTGTAGAACCTTTGTAGCGGAGGCGATGGAAGGACTCAATATTGTGTTGTAGGATGAGGGCAGCATCGGCGGTGGATCTCCCAGGGAGGGACCCGCATTGAAGGGGGTAGATGAGGGAGCAAATCGTTGCTTGGGCTGAGAGGCGGGAAGCCACCACTCTTTCAAGGATTTTAGAGAGCGCTCGAAGAAGGACAATAACCCTGAAGGAGGAGGGTGAGTCGTATGAGGGTATACCTGGCTTGTTGAGGACAATACCAAGCGCTTTCTTGAGGGAGGGAGGGTGAAAACCGTGGGCTAGCAGGGCGTCCAGGATAGAAGGGAGAAGGGAGGGCTTGATCTGGTTAACAGATTTCCAGACAGAGTACGGGATGTGGTCGGGGCCAGGGGCAGAGGTGTACAAGGATTTGGAGAGGGCCCTGGATATCTCTTCGGAGGTAAGGGGGGTATAGTCTTCATAGCGCGCGAGGCGGAGGAGTGGGGGAGGTGGAGGCTTGGGAGTAAAAAAATGGTGGAGGAGCTTCTCTGCTACCTCGGCCGGATCGGAGGCCCCTGGCAAGTCCGGGAACCTTTGCGGTAGGCGACCCAATGCGAACGTCTTGGCCGTCCAGATGGAGTGTGGAGTGGCCGAGAACAAGAAGTCCGACTAGTGTGCTTTCTTGGCCGAGCCGATGGCCTTAGAGTATGTTCTCCTCAAGCTCTTCACATTGCTCCAGTTGAGGGGGGACGGGTCGAGCCGGGATATCCTTGAAAACTGGTAATATTCCCATCTCAGAGACGACAGGCGAGGGGACCACCATGGTTTCGAGCGGGGGCACGGGCCCTTGCTCGGGGCATGGATGGTCAGGAGGGAGGTAAGGCGGGCAGAGAAGATATCGAACAACCTACTCAGGGAGTTGGGCGTGGGCCTTGCTGGGCAGGCTAATGTGGTGAAGGCATTCAGCGCCTCTCCTAGCGCATCTAGGTCAAGGAGGGCCCAGTGTGGAGTAGGGGGGTGTAGCATAATTGCGGGCGGTTTTAGTGTTATCACACACAGAACGTGGTCAGAACCGGTGGAGGGGAGGCGGGTGTCCCATGAGGAGACGAGGGGGGAGAGAGCGGTATTCGCGAAGGCCAGATCCAAAACAGAGGGTCGCGAAATGGTGTCAAAAGGGAACCGAGTATAGACCCCGGGTGTGTTGAGAAGATGGTACGGGACATCGAAAGTGACATTAAGGTAACATGCAGAAATGGTAAATTCCTTTCGGATAGGGAGCGGCAGGGATCTGCCAAGGGATGGTGGAGGTTGAAGTCGCCTAAAACCACATGAGGGTAGGGAAGAAAAGAAAAAAGCCGTTCAGGTGGTATGGAGCAGTAAGGAGGACGATTTGTATGAAGAAGGTATACCGAGGTGACCCTGAGGGAGCGGTGAGGGGATCCAAAAAGACCTTCTGGAGAAATAATATCCACTGAAAGCATCTTTGAGAAGTCATGAAAGACAGTTGAGCAGGACAAGTGTTGGTTCAAGGTTCGAGAAACATAGATGGCTACCCGTGAATGGCCAGGAGGGGGGGGGGCGAAGGACAGAAATCCCGGAAACGTTGGGAGAACTGACCGTCTGGAGGGGGGGTCTTGAATAGCAACAAGCAAAGGAGGGTGAGGCAACATGGTAAAGCTGTGAAAAAGTGAGAGAAAAACATCCCAGCAGAAAGTACTCGCAACTTATACCTTATTGTATAATGTTTTTTTTTTGTTATTGTTTCAGCTAGTGGGAATATGAGTCGGCTTCTGTTAGGCATACCACAAGGCTCAGCCTTCCATTAGTGAATAAAGACCTATAGTTACCCTACCTTAGGTTCTGAGTTCAAAAAGGGTGACTGACAACACCGCCCTCCCGCACCAGTATTGGGACGGTGCTACACGGGCAGATTTTGCTGTAGTTGCGTCCCCTCACCAAAGACAAGGTCTTTGGAGCACCTCTCGTAACCCCATATATGTCGTAGCCATCCATCCGACCGGATCCCGCTCGCTGGATGTATGAGGGAGGACCTTTGGCGAGCTTATGCAAGTGGTTCAAGCCAAATCAGTTGACTTCACATAATGTTACTGAGCACTAAAGACAGGGGTCACAAAGGTAGTCGCTAGGTAACGGGACGTTTTACGGACAATGGTTAAGCAACATCATTCTATACTCCACGCTCTCGTGATAAAAGTCGCAGAAGTGATTGGTCTTGTTGGAAGAAGTAGTTTGAGAAATCAAACATGCTCACACTCACCTACATTCTTAGTATTCTTCAGATACTGATGGAACCATACGATAACGATATGACTATGGAGAGATAATAGATTGGTGCAATTATTTGGACAAGTCTATCTTATACCTCATACCTGTCAAGTGCAGGAGACACCTGCAACGCTGAGAGGTTTGATAACAAAGCTGGCCTTTTTGTTGGTTCAATCATGGAGACCATTCTATCTGCGCAGTAGTACACAAGACTTCATGTTGACAAAGATGGATCGTAGTGAATGGACTGATGTGTGGGAGCACCGTCAGGAATAATCATAGTGTTGCGATTCGGAAGTCAAGTAAGGTAACAGAATTGTGAGGGTTAAATAGTGTTCTTACTTTTAGAAGAAGCTGGAATTTGTTAGCAGATATGTAGTTAGTATGAGAACTAGATAGAGCCCGCGACCACCCAGATGGGGCATATAAATATCGAGGTGCCTTCTGCGCTATTTGAACATAATCAAGCAATGGAGAAGAGATCTTATCAATATAAAACGTTTACGCTAGAAAATCTTTTATCACTCTATTTACCTGTATCTTAGTCATTGAGCCTTCCTAGACAATCTCGGTCTACAATAAAGATTATCACCCTGAGTTATCTCGCAAGACTTTGAGATAGGCTCCCACCTAACAGTATATTGATAGCTCTTCTTGTTACCAAGGCTCACTATATAGTGGAAGATGACTCCTTCAATCACTTCTTCTAACCAAGACCAACACCCCCTACCCTCTCAACAACAATTCGAGACGATATTCAGCTCTACTTTGATATTTTGCAACTGCAATCCTCTCTACCAGAAATACCATTTGAGCCAAGAAGACCCTCGAAAAGGTTCTACGTTATCACTACCTCTCAACAACTCATTGATACCTATCCAGTAAAGGTAGAATAAATTCCTCAGGTGTACGAAGACTACTGTACACCCTACCCTATATCCGACAAGGACCAAGATATTCCGCTTATCTGGCTTAACACTAAGTTAATTCGATAAGCATTATCAAATATCCTCCTAACGTGTGCAATTAAGCACAACCAACTTCCCCGGTGTATCGGCGACCAGACACATCATGATCACCAACAATGACAGAAAGAATCCCGGAACTCCATTATGACTGGTGGAGACGAAACTATTGTTAACAGTACTAGCCAGACACCCACTCTCATAGTGCCAAGCTCAATTGGCAGCCGGGCCCTTGGATGAAGAATGCAAAGTGGATCTGAAAGCATAAGGAGAGGACCTTCAAAGACACCAACCCTCAACCTCGTCTCACAAGAAGAGCTAAACTAATTTGCTGGCCACCGTGGAGGCATTATGGGAAGATTCAGCCATCGAGTTGTGGAATCCCAAAATTCTATGTATGTGGATATAGGACGACTTTCTGCCAAAGAACAGGAACAGGCAGAGAAACTAGAAAAGCTCCAGCACCGACCGGAACAGGGTGATTCTGTGCTGGTCCAGGAATTGGCAATGTTTGAGAAAGCTATTGGATTGGTAGACCAAGAATCCAAGGCTATCCAGGCAGAAGTAGTGGACAGAGTCGAAGCAGAGATCCAAGCTCAACAAGCAAGCCAACAGTAACAGGCAGTACATAGCCAACTCCAGGATGAAGAGCTCCGAGACCACATCCTCAAAATCGAGGAGGCCTGAATGAACAACCATGCAAATTTTAAAGCGAAAATGTAACACTATAAAGAGCAACGTAAAGAAGCCTCCAGGAAACAACAGGGCCAACAGGAGGCCGAAATGGCCTGGCTCCATGAAGCCATGATTGAGCTAAAAGCTCAAGTAGGAGCTATGTCAGCTTAGAGGTCAGTAGCCCCAACTATAGTTGCTAAAAACGGGGTAGAGCCCGGTGGGGTTCCAACCAAACGCGCCAATCCTAATCTGAAGCAGGGAGGAGAAAGTAGAGGAGGTCAAAAACCATCTCCGACTATGCAGGGAGCAGGAGACCCCTACCAAGGAGATGACGATGGTAACGACAACAACAATGACAATGGGCAGGATCGAAAAGAAGGCCCAAGTCGGAGAGAAAAGGTGAAAGAACGAGAGTAGCCCGACCCTGAGGGGGATGAAGAGGAACGCTCCATGGACATAATGGCAAAAGCAATCAATTGGGAACGACTACTGGCGACCAAGAGGCCCACCGACCCACAATGCGTATTCAAAAATAAAAACTTCTAGGATATTCGAATCTGGCTAATCGCCGTCCAGACTATGTTGAGCGAAATGAACACATATGGACCGAAGAGATGGCTGGCATTAAATATGCTATGGGATGAATAGAAGGATTCAACGTAACTCCTTTTACAGATGCCTACCAGAAAAAGATAACTGGGGTAATGTGATACTGGAAGGCAGAAGGATACGATCATTGATTCATGTGTGAACAGGTGGTAACCAAACGATTTGTGCCAACCCACGAAGCGGAAAGGACATTGGAGTTGATGAAGGCAGAAAGATACGATGGGGAAGTACGACAATACCTTTTGCAAATAGAGAACCATAATATTAAAGTAGGACTCCAAGGGGTAGTATTGAAGGACATGCTTAAAGCTCAAATGCCGGAGGCCAGCCTATTACGACCATCGTATGATAAGTTTCCCAATGATGAGTTATGGCTAGAAGGATTCAAAAATGTCATGATCCAGTAGGAGGACCACGAAGAGGACAAATGCCTCAGACGCAGAAAGGGTGAATCCTCGGGGACATCAATTAGTCGAAAGACGGAAGACTGGGCTCCAAAACAGAGCAATACCAGACCACCCAAAAGGTATACCAAGGAAAAACGGACCGCCTATATGGGAAAGCCTAAGGTACCCCAACGGAAGGAATGGTCAAAGGAGAAGACAGCTACCAACAAGAAAGAGGTAGTACATACAGACTGGGATAAAGCTCTCAAATAATCCCAAAAGACCTTATTGATGGACGAAGAAATAACAAGGGATGTACACGATGTGGAATGACAAACTACTTGGGGAAACGTTGTCGAAAGGGGCAAACAATCGCAACAATTGGTCAAAAAAGAAACGAATCGAACAAACAAAAATGCAATCAAAACCCAGTATAACAAAAGCGGATAGCTGTCATGGCTGAACAAAGCCAAGGACAAAGTTCACGATCAGTGAACAGGATAGATCGTCCACAGGCATAGGACCTGTATGATAGAACTATAAAGTCCTCAGACACCACCGGCGACGGCGGATGGGTAGTTCGGACATAACTCCAGGAATCAAAACTCAAGAAAGAACAATAAGGCATGTATCTTATTGTAATGGGGGCACCCTATAGAGAGGTGAACTCTAAGGTTGTGACCGCACCAAACACTCAAAGTAGAAGATAAAGATGAGGTAAAATAATTCAAAAGAATCAACCAGTAAAACTTAATATAGTTAAGCTAAAAGCTTCACTCAATTAGTTCTCTCGAGGAAAAGTTGGTTGTCGAAGTAGAATGCCAAATGCGTAAACTTAAGTAGATATTCAGATTTAAGCCTTTGACATTCACCACTACTCCGACCTTATGTGAGCACTCAATCCTGCTCAGAGCTCTCCAAGGTCTACCTTCTATCAGGAAATATCCTGCCAGACCTATTGGACCAGCTCGGGTACTCTTAACTCCGTCAACAGGATATGAGTTTCTACAATATATCTCCAATATAAGTGCAGATGGAAAAACTCTTCCTATCGAAGTCATGCCAGTAGCTAACTGACATGATAACAACCGGAGTCAATACCTAGGTGGTAGACTTACTGGCCCAGTGGTAGTTTCGTCTATACAAGCTATGCAGTCCCTCATTTAATCTACATAACTACTCAATACAATATTTAGACATTCAAGCTCCCTTGGTGAGATGTAGCCGATGGTTGGCTCAATGTGCACTACCCATAGCCAGCCTCTCAGGACATAATCTACCGTGATAAGACTCATACCTGTAGAGTCCATTGACAACCAATAGTAGTACTACAAATCAAGAAGAGAAGGTTCTGGCTGGTTACATAGATTTTTGTCTCAAAAGCACCCTGACCTCCCTGGACTACCTAAGTACCTCTCCGAAGACTTTCCTTCTACCTGTAGGAAAGAATTGACTCCTTGGTGCCGGAGGGACTATTTATATATAACCCCATATTGGGTGGTTATTCATACTCCACTTATATCTCCTGCGAACAATATTCAGTCGAACGGACGGCAACAACGTATAAGGTGTCAGGACAGCTGCTCCAATGACTTCTTTTTACTAGCAAATACGCAACTAAGCTGCCTTCTGCCCATGACACGCCGTTCCAACACTTGGGCCTGAGGGGGGTGCTAGCTAAACTCTCCCAAGTTCAATAGCATGTTTGGGCCACGCCTGCTAAGGACTCTGATCTTTCTGCGCAGGTGCATGTGTACACATGAACTTCTAAGCGCCTATAGAATGTGAGACAATCGACTTCTATGTTCCAGAATGAATTTCCCCGTGAAGGTAGGGAAACTTAGATACCATAGTAGGGTAACAGGAATACTTGGGCATAATGGCTAAGTCCCTAAGTTAGTGTAACTTTGGCCTGTGATGTTTTTAACCGCTTCGGAAGGCCTCCTGTAGACACCTAATGTCATCTCAGAGACCCTTGTAACGTTCCCATAATTCTCTTAACTTTATATGAACTTACTCCCCAAAGGTTACCCTACCTCCTACAGTGCCCAAGGCTACTCTATTCTTCCCTGGGCCTTGCCCTTAGTTAACTAGCCATTTGTATACTAAGTATACAAGATCAGACCACCTCTGTTTACCACTTTGTATACCATTTAGGCTAAGGTGATAGTCATTGTAGCTACCTATAGTAGGGTCGTTAAGGTAGCGCTGGCATGTATGGAGGAATACAGAGGTGTGGACGTGTGAATGCTCCAGGGCAAGCATGGATGATTAGGGCATATACTGAGACATATGGGTATCACATGTAGAGAGCAGAGTTTTCTCTACTAGAGAGAACTGTAGCTTGCAACATCCATAGACAATGCAACTCCATACAACTTCAACATCTTCTCCATTCAATGCATTCCTAACGAATCATGCAACTACCTCTATCAGATTATAAGCCCTGCTCATCAGAAAAAGAACTGAGTACGGTCAAGGGAAATACCTGAATTCTATTGAACCGAAAATCTTTCAAAACTTTTGAAAAGAAAAACTCTGTCTAAATAAGTGAACAAGGTGGTCTACCATTGGGCACGAGAGGTATTGTAATAGGAAAATTGGCTGCGACAAACTATTGGATAAGGGCTCTGCAGATGACCAATTGCCTACATTGCGAAGGTCTGTGGGACCTCACAACAGGAACGGAGAGCATTATTGTAGCTCATCGAGAGGAAGCCATTGACTACAAAATACTAAAGGTGAAGTATCTGATGCAGCGAAAGCAGATCCAAAAAGCCATTGGAATCCTGCATCTTTGGATGACGGATGTGATAGCTGTCAACCATTACGGTATATTGTAGAAAACACCTCAGAAGATCTGGGAGGATGTTAGAAGAACCTACTAGACCAAAACTGAACATAATTCGAATCATGTTCCAATAAAACTATATAAGTGCCAACTAGAGGACTGTGGAACTGTCCACGCATTTATCAATAAGTTAAGAGAGATCAAGGATAATTTGATCATCTGTGGTCAACAACTATCTCACCTGCAGATTGCCTTTCATCTCTGTAATGGAGTACCTAAAAGCGCCGAATGGAAAACTTGGACGATGATTACGAAAGCGAAGTTTTCCTCAACTGTTCCAAATTCCGACAACATCAAACTTCAATCAATACTCACCACCTATGAAGTTGAACACAAGAGAGAGAAGTCGATCAAACTTAGCCAGGATTTATTTGTTTCAGGTAAGAACATGAAATAGAAGCAGCCGAATGGCGAATTTGGAAAGACAACAACTTGCACCAGGGACTCTACCCTATCACAGAAGTTTACTGGTATGGTTCCGGAAGACTAGACTCTACCCCAATTTTCAGTCAAAAAGTGTGACGGCTTGGCTGCAACGCCAAGTGTAACACTCTAAAATGTTCCACCCTAATACTTAATTCATACAACCCTAACTTATAAATTCATAAAATATAAGTATTATTATGTAGAATGAAATAACATAATGTAAAATAATAGATAAATATGATATTTGTTGCTCAATTTAATTAGTCAACATGAACTTAGGATGTACAATGTATCAATATCAGAAGTATTTTATATGCATATGCTTTTTGAAGTTCTCAAGATCATATATAAGATGATTTCTATATATATTCATTATGTGAATGTTTCCTTCTAGTAGTATTTCTATGTAACCTGCAAAATATCAGGCAAGATACATTGCTTTTGAATAATTATCAATACAATATAACAGTAAAGTGGTGATATCTATGAATTTACTGGTTAGGGTTGTATAAAATAGGAGTTAGGGTAGCATATTTTGTAGTGTTTCACTTGGCGTTGCAGCCAAGCCGTCACACTTTTTGACTGAAAATTGGGGTAGAGTCTAGTCTTCCAGAACCATAATTGCTGTAAATATAGAAAGAAGGGCCACCACAAGAAAGAATGTTGGTCTAAGAGAGCAAATAGGAAAAAGAGTGGAAATAGGGGAGGCGGAAACATGGATCGTGCAAGCATCATAGATGAGCAAGTCTGGCTAACAGAAGACATCGGGCACAGCAGAGAGACTAGAACAGCAAGGTTTCATAGTGTAATAGCTAGTACCTGATATTCTGATTCCCGTAATTCAAATGCAAATGATATAGAGAACTAAATTGACAAAGTGTTGAGCAGCTATGCCTATGATGATGAACCAACATGGGTCTTGGATTCAGGCTGTAGGAATCACATCACAAGGTAGAAGGATATTTTTCTCAAAGGGAAATTTACTGCCTTATAGGGGAATAAGCAGTAGATCAGAACAACCACAGGCCTTCTGGTGCCGGCAGCATGAGTAGGAAATATTCTCATCCCTATATGGGTATTAGGGAGAGGAAAAGGAAAAGTTCATCTATATAATATCCTCTACATTCCAGAAGCCAGAACTACAAACGATATATCAGTTAGTTAACTGATGGCAAGAGGAATAAAGTTTCATTTCTACCACAATAGAGCAGAAGTATACATGGATAGTCTACTCTCATGGATCGCAATCTCTTTTATTTTATTTTTTTTGTTTTAAATCATATGCATTTGTTTTAAGGTACAAAGACAGCATTCAGCTTTAACACTATGGCCAACAAAAACCCTACCCTCCTCACCCCAGGAAACATCCAAACCCCCAAGTCCCTCTGGTATGAGACCAACCGCACATCTCACCCATTGCCCAACCAAATCCTACGAACATACACGTACATACGAAGGAAGTAGAAAGGAAAGAAGCAAGCAGGAAGGAGAGGAGAACCCTTAGCGATATTTACAAAAAACTGAAAGGGTGAACAAAAGGAATGTATAAACCCCTGACAAAGGAAAATTACGTCTGATAAGTGACGTGTATCAGCCTGAGCTAGGAAATGAATGTATGAACCTGCACACTGGAGCGGTGCCAGGGAACCAAGCGATGCCTGATGAGAGGTAGAAAAGGTGGGTGGAGGTGATCCTGATGAGGGGTCGCCAGAGGGTTTGCCAAAGCGGCATTAGCGATGGCCAGGAGGACAGGCGTAACCGAAAAACCAGGTTTTTGTATAGCGACCAAAGGTCGACAGCCGAAAAGAGGGCAGTAAGGTGCCAGCTAGGGAGGTGGGAAGAGGGGGGAGTGGGCGTAGCTGTAACCGAGCAACGGGACGAAGACCAAGAAGGAGGAGGGAGGGGGAAGGAAGGAGGAAGGACTTCCGAACACTTAAGACGACCGACTAGAGTAACCGCGGCCGATGCTTTTCCGAATGCGAAACGAAGACGAAGTGCTGAAGTTACTAACCAAGGTGTTCTCCAACAGGACGACATAACCGAGACGGAAAGGGACTTCGCAAAGGGCTTGGCAAGCTCAGCGCCGACCGTGAGCGAAGAGGACAGAATGCCGACCGTGCAAAACCTAAGCGAGGTGCAAAGGAAGTGTGGGGTAAGGGGGAGAACTGAACTTCATGAGCGGGAGTCAACAATGAACAGGAACAAGAACCCCGTGGAGAAGGGGGTGGACCCCAGAGGGAGAGGAGGGGTTGTAGCATCACTCCCCTAGGCAAAAGCCATCAAGGGGGAGGAGAGGGGATGGTGGTGGATCCCACAATGATTTCCCTGGTGTTGAGATTTCAATCGCCGGAGGTGTAGAGGAGATGGTTCATGCTTATGGATCGCAATCAAGGCAAAGCATATATACACTTTACATTCACAAACAGAATCGAATTGATGAAGCATGCACTGTTATAGATAAGGAAGATGCAAGACTGACAACATGAAGCAAAACAACAAAGATTTATAGTATAATGGCTAGCACTCGGGATTCTGATTCCCATAATTCTGAGCCAAGCAGCAATACACCTGGGGGAGAGAAGCCGAATGATCTCATACAGGCACTTCAGGATGTATTGAAACAGTCACACATGAGGAGAAGTCTCGCACTTGAGAGAGAGGTGAGCATGGAAGCAGGACCTGCCGATGGGTATGGGACGTCTGTTGTCCACAATCAGAAGAAAGCCCCAATGACAGTAGCAGAGAAGTATGAGAAAACTGTCAATGCGCTATGCACAGGCCTTGGCAAATACTGGGAAGGACGAAGCATTAGCAAAAGCTCTGAGGCCGATAAAGGAAAAGGTAGAGATGATTCAGAACCTAATTCCACCAGCGATACTATTGGGCAAGCAGGAGTAGTGACTGAAGAGCGAGATGAAGAGGAAGATGAAGATGATAAGCCATTCTTCAAATTCGATCTCCTCTTCATGGTCAACAATGGACCAAACACCATTGAGGAAGTGCTGAGAGGTGCAGATAAAGATCACGGAATTAAAACAATTAACACCGAACTCAACTCACTGGAGAACCATGGAACATATGGTGTAATCAACCCAAAGGCCTACCAACCGAAGTAAGACAGATCAGTTTGCAGATTGTTCTACAGGACAAAGTCGGGAAGAACGCATGTGTAGCCGGCTAGAAGGCTAGATTGGTGGTGCACAAGTTCTGTCAACAACCTGGAATCGATTTCTGCGATACCTACACTCCTACGATCTCATATGTAGCGATACAAGTAGTCCTGTCTCAGGCGGCAGCAGAAGACAAGGAGATTACATAGTTGGATATCATGACCACATTTCTTGAGAGTTAGATTGAGGAGGAACTGTACTTGAAGCTACCGAATCATTTGACTATGGCCAAAAATAGGCGAGTAGAGCTGAAGATGGAAGAACTATGAGGGAAGAGAAGGAAACTCAGTTCAGAAATTGTTGCAAAGCTTAAGGGGAGTTTGTATTGACTTAAACAAGCTGGACACAACTGGTACCACATGCTTGAATCACATTTTGTAGAGTCGATAAAGATGAAACCCTCTCTCTATGAAGCCGGTATCTGCATCTCTACAACCAGAGCGACTATTATCGCATAAGTGGATGACCTTCTCCTTATCATAACTAAGGAGAAAGTGGTGGAGATGAAGAAGCAGATATGGGAGCGATTTCAGATAAAAGACCTGGGAAACCATAAGTTTTTTCTCAGTATGCTTGTGAAGCAAGATAGAGAAACACAGACCATGTTTCTGAGCCAACAAACCTATCTGACAAAAGTCCTATATAGATTCTCTATGGTCCACTGCAAAGGGCGTTCAACGCCGCTTGATCTTAAGACTAAATTGCACTTGAGGACAGAAGTGGAGGACAGTACTGAAATATAGACCTAGGAGGAGGCGGTGGGGAGTTTAACATATGCAGCTATAACGACAAGACCAGACATCGTACACACTACAGGGCTTGTGGGATGTTTTGCTGCCAATCAGTCAACCTTACATTAGCAAGCAGTGAAGAGAATACTACAAGATGTTCAAGCGACGAAAAGATATTGTCTGCTATTGAGAGCAGCGAAAGAGGCAATATCGAGCAAGCAGTCAACCATCCAAGCACTTAAAGTCTACGCCAATGCTGACTTTGCCGGAGTGATTAATAGAATGAAATCCACAAGCAGTTTCATTATCAGAAACCCGTATGGAGCGACAGTAAATTGACGATCCCAAAAATACAAACTATGGCAAAGTCTACAGCAGATGCAGAGTTTAACTATATAGCTGTGGCTGCCGAGGAAGGGATCTGGCTAGAGAAAGTCCAAACCGAGCTATACCCGGCCAAGTACACGAAGAACGTGTACCCAAACATCAAGCTATATAATGACAACCAAGCCTGTATCGCGAGTCCTACGAATGGGCACTTTTGGGCGTCTATGAGGCATATTGTAGCACATTACTTCTAGTTGAAGGAAATCATTGAGACGGAAGAGGCGGAGATAGCATATCTCAGGACGGACAAGATGGTGGCAGACGGTGCTTACGAAGGCATTGGATAAGACAAAGCATGATCATGAGCTATTTGTCACCATGCTAGGTATGTATTCGACTAGATTTTTTGATTTTTTCTTTTGTTGAAAAGTTTTTTGTTTTTTAGCAGACTAGGTGGGATTAGGGGGAGTGATGGTATTAATATCCCAGTAGTAGAGCACTGCTATAGGAGCAGAGATACCGCTGGCTGATAGGCAGTGCAGGCATGTATGTAGGAATACAGAAGTATTGACGGGTGAATGTTCTAGGGCAAGCACAGATGATTCAGGCATATGCAGAGACATATGGGTATCACATGTAGAGAGCAGAGTTTTCCCTACTAGAGGGAACCGTAGCTAGCAACCTCCATAGACAATGCAACTCAATACAACTCCAACATCTCCTCCATTCAACACATTCCTAACGAATCGTGCAACTACCTCCATCATTCTATCCCGAAGAGAGGAGATGAAAGGAGAAGAGAATCGAAGGGAAAGGAAAGGAAAGGAAAGGATAGCCTCCAGATACCGTAGAAACTTGAATAATTGAACCGTGTGCTATGTCGTTGGACTTTCCTCTCCAAGTAAGGTCAAGGAACTTTTTTTTTTTTCTGTCTCAGAGGGGGAAGTGGGCTGTGCTTTTGCTGTGTTTTTTGCCCCACATTCCAGAGAAGGGAATTTCGGACTTCATAGCACACGGTTCAATTATTTAAGTTTTTACGGTAACTATTTCGACTTTGCAGATTAGAATTCTTGATGGCGGAAGCTTGTATTCAACCTAATGTACCCGCTTCACTTGTTATCTGCTATTCAATGTTAATATGTTAGATAGAGGGCTAGATGATGGGTGGGTGGATTGTAGGTAATAATTGTGGCAGCGGGCCTGGGCGCATTAGGACCGGCGGCAATTTCCCTTATGGGCCATATAGTAACGGTTCTGGAAGTTGTTTTTGCAGTTGGAGAAGTAAGAAAGTTTTCTCCCTTTCTCCATAGTCCCTCCATTGCTCTACTATGAATATTAGATTGACCGAGGAGGTTGATTTCAGATTTGGTTGTGGGTGCTGATGGGATTAATTTGGCAATGAGGGAGTACTTGGTTGGGTACTTGGATAAGCCAATTCGAACAGGGGGATTGGCACATAGGCTGTTTCTCAAGGCGGGTGATATGATATATGATCCGTATTGTTAATCGCCGGCGCTCGCTTACCTCAGCCACTCGACCACTCCTTTCATTTAGAATATGCTAGAACGTGAGCGGAGACTACACCGGTGAGTCTGGTAGTCGGTGAAGAAAGGGGGGGTAAGCGGTGAAGAAAGGAGGGGTAAGCGGTGAAGAAAGGCGGGGTAAGCGGTGAAGAAAGGCGGGGTAAGCGGTGAGCAAAAGAGGGGTAAGGTGGTCAGTAACCAGTGACAACAACAAAAGGGGTTATTGGATGGTTCCACAAGTGTGACGGATGGGGTGGTCGTAGTAGGGTCTTTGGACACGCAAAGTCTTTTGTCTTTTGTACTTAAGGGTCCTGTTCGCACGCAACTGTAGAGGTTAAGTAAGAGAAGAAGCAGATATCAATTTTATCGAGTTTTCCCCGCATACCTTTATACATACAATCAGTATTTGTCCGCAAGAATTTATAAGAATCCAGAGTTAAAGGAATTCGTGACTAATCTTCAGGTCAATTAGTGGATGAGGACGGATGCGCAGGAGAGTATTTCCACAATCTTTGTAATCTAAGAGGTGATGGGGTACAGTGAACTGCGTCCTAAAGGGTGGAGAGAAGTTCAACATGGCCCTTCTCATCCCCGACGCCATCCCCGATCGCGGTGTAACTACGATCGAAGAAAACGCAGATGAGATGCGAGAAATCTACAAAGACTAGGAACCAAGGTGCCCTTCCTAGAAAACCCTTCCCGCTCTCATCGTACTAACCCTCTCAAAATGGTGGGAAAGATCCTCGCCCTCAGTGAGTTAGTCTACAAATGGAGGCTTTGCATTCGCGAAGAGCTCCCCAATGAGTCCCCCCCGGGACCCCTTCTCCCACCTCGGCGATGTTGCCCACGCCACACTGCCCTACCGAGCCTCAGGTGCAGTCATGTCACTCGAAGAGGCTGCAGTGCTATGTCAGCGCCTTTCCCGCATGTCATCAAAATCCGACATCCCGCTAGCACTGTCCGAATAGGAAACATGCCTGAAGAACAGCGCTGGGCAGGTAGTGCCGAGCGGGAATGCCCTACGGCTCTTTTATTATCGACACGACGGCTGGAGGCAGAGAGAGGCCAAGGTGACAATGGTACCGGTCAATGTGGGGGATTCCCCCGCGTGGAAGGATCTCCAACTTGGGTCGCGGTTGCTATGTATGACCTTTTGAGGGATGTAGAAGCTTATTCACAAAATGAAATAGAAAAGGGAGGATGGGGGTAAGGAGGGGGGATAGGGTGAAACTTTTTTATCCGAATTCGCAGACGGCAGAAGGGCTATGGATTCTTTACGCCTCTGTTTCTTTTTTTTCTCGTTCGAGCCACTTATATTATGTCTATTGTCTCTCTTTTTCTTACTCTGCTTTGTCTTTTTGATTGTGGTACTGTCGCACAGCGGGTAAACTGAGATTGCATTGATTTCCCAAGTAGCGCACCCCACACCCACATTCTTTAATATTCAGGATCCTAGATATCTACGGGTTCACTCAATAAGTTGCCCCAGAAACATCCCCAGCTCCCCTCAAACAAAAATCTATATACCTACTCTTCCAAACAGCCCCGGATGGCCTTCTCCCCAAGAGATGCTTGGAGTATACTCTAATGCCCTCGGGCCCTCGCAACGGGGGTGCCATATTATACATAGCGAAAGTGTTAAACACCCTCTAACTGCAAGAGAATTGGGTAAACCCATTTATCTATTCTATTTACCTTGTTTTCCCGCCAGGACCTAGGGCGGGGCGTGTGGGGTGTTGGATCATCAGTTATCACTTGCGTTACACACTGCAGACTGCCAATCCTTGATCACTGGGGGATAAGTTAGGGATAATGCGGAAATGTTGTGATAAAGTTTTCAAACCTAGATCGACGGCAAGGACAACCAAACAAAACTCCGACTAGAAAACGTGACATCGAGAGTTAAAACCACACAAAAACACACCGCTAACGTACAACTTGGAGCGGGAATATCTTCTCATTGAAGAATGAGCGCGCTCACAACGCACAACGCTCAACTAACAAACTAAACAAGCTGTAGAGAGAGTAGATAGATATAAAGTCAGCAAAGACTACTATTAGTCGCGACACAGGTCCATTCTCTTCCGGGCATGTTCCCCTTTCCCTTCTGCAAAGCGCTCATGCTAACAGGAAAAGAAAAAAATCACCAAAAGAGAACGAAACTTTCACGCCCAATAACCTCCGTGCATCCGGACCTCTCCAGCATCAAGGTTCCTCAGAGTCGCAATCCTCCGGGCGCTGCATCGATCGCGGCGCATGTCCGAAGCCTTTCCGCATGATAACGGGATAGGCTACAGGTATTCCGAGCCTACCGGGGAGCATTAAAGACTTTCAACACACTCTACCGTACTACTTCCGGGCTTTCACATTCCTCCCGGCAGGCGTATCGGTCTGGGGTGAATGTCCGAAGCCTTTGGTTGATCGATAAATGGATATGCTACACGTGCAAAGGGCCGTGTATGTCGAGCAGCATCAATGACTCTCAAAAAAAGGCGGGGTTATGCTTTATTTTCGGTGTTTGGATGGTTGGTGTGGGCCTGTGAGGCTTCGGATAGGCACCGGATTTAATTGGAAGCGGGGACTTCATATACCTAGGAATGCGGTGGTGGGATGCGTCCCGAGCGAGGAGGGTGGGATATGGTGGGAGACATGGGATGCCGCTCGGCATGCTCAAGTGGTTCCGTTGTTCTCATAGTTTCCGGGAATCTGTTGAGGCTTGAGTAAATGGGGGTTGGCCTCGGGAATACGATTAGGTTTAGGATCGATGAAGTTGCTGTAAGGGAAGTAGAAGAGCCGGAAGGGGACGTGAAGAAGCTGGATACCCGTAGGCTATAAACAGTGGGTGTCAGTCTTTTTGCTAGTGCTGGAGCGCACAAAAGATAATGGGGGACATACGGCGAAGAGAACGGATATGTGTGGTGATCTATAGAAGGATAAGAGGACGACTTCGTTGCGGTTTACTCGAGTTTATGTATTCCCGTCTTTACAGCTAGTTAGAATGTAAGCGATAGGTTGAGAAGAGAACGAGTGAGCTTCCCCCATTCACCCCCCCCGCGAGTTGTGCGCTGATGATCGTATTTCCGTTATGCGAACTCTTGGAATTTCGTTTGTCGTAGCTCACGATCCATTAATCCGCTTAAAAGAATCGGCGCTAAAGGGCGTTGGCGGATGCGAAGGAGGGCGCGGAAATTGTTTTTTTTCGTTTCTGGAATTTTAGAGGCACTATGGTTAGAGAGCACAGCGGAGTCAATAGTGGAGGCCATCGAACCTTTCATAGTGGGAGGAAGAAGTGCTGTTGCGATGGTGTTATGAAGGGTAGGTACTCTGACATCGGATGGGTTGGTGATGGGTTAGAGGTTCTTGGCGCTAGCCGCTCGCTTAAGCAGCAACCTTTGGCATTAGCGTGCGAGAGGAACAGTGATGTTTGGATAATAATTAGTAGCTCCGGCGATAGATACGAAAAACAGTTTCGAGCGGTGCCACGGACAGGTTATCGGTTTCTAAAATTTGGGCTTCTTTGGAAATGATTGGAAAGAAAAAGAGAGCATGAGCAGGCATGATTGATCATGAGGCGAAGATATGAATCTCACCAGAGCTTCTGCAGGGTCACCTGTTGTTGGCGGACCTGTGTAACGGGCTTCGGGTCCTGTGATTGGAAACTGAATCGTCGACTATGATACTGGTACCGGTAGGCGCAAGACTTTATCTACCCCGCTTTTTCCCAATTGCAAGTGCGAGTAATTGCTCCCGACAAACTCCAAGTTAGCCAGCACCCCACCTTGCTCCCAGCCTTCGCGGCCACGAAATTGGAAGATGTTGCCAGCTTTCAGGAAAAACAATAACTCCCTCAACAATGCCGATAACTCTTTCAACACCATAGGCTCTTTCAACAATAACGAGAACATTTTGAACACATACGCAAACGCATACAACACAACTAACTTTAACTACACGAGCGTCGATGATATATCGGAAATACTGGCATGGCTCTCTCCACTAGAGCCACAGTTACGGCATCGAGACATTGCATCCCGGCGGGTCCGCGATATAGGGACATGGCTGCTGGAAACTGAAGAATTCAAACGCTGGTACAAGGGTAGTAGGGATGATGAATCCAATCACAGGACCTTATTTTGCGATGGAAATCCGGGTGTGGGAAAGAGCTACATCAGGTAAGTGAGAGTGTATCATTACTGGGATTCAAAGAATACTATTGCTAATTGATTGCGATGGTATCATAGTTCACTAGTTATAGATAAGCTGTGCAATGAGGCCGTGGAGGGAGATCCTACCGTTGTGTGTTTTTACTTCGACTTTGCCTCTCGGAAGGAGCAGTCACCGGTCAATATGCTTGGCTCCCTGCTGAGACAGCTTGTGAGCGGTGGGGAAGGGATTCCAGAAGCGATAGCCAGCGAGTTTCGAAAGGAGAAAGGGGCTATTGGGGGTAGAAGACTCCAAGTTCCAGCGATTTCGAAGATGTTCCAGACAATCGCATCCACAAAGCGCGTATTCATCTGTGTTGATGCACTTGATGAGTGTGTGCCGGAGAATCGAATGGTTGTTCTTGGGTCATTAGGTGAAATTCTGCAGGGGTCTCCGAATACTCGTTTGTTTATGACCGGAAGGCCACATGTGCGGAGTGAGGTGGAGAGGGAATTGGGCGAGGCGGCAACCTTTGTATTTGTACGGGCTACGCAAGATGGGGTGCTTAGATTTTTACACGAGAAACTGAGGAAGGACACGATCCCAAATATGATGAGCAGCACATTGGAAGAGGATATTATGCAGAGCATTCCCGCAATTAGTTCCGAAACGTATGTAGGAACAAGGACAAGGACAAAGCTACCCTAAATGCATGGCTGACATAATTGCACCTAGATTCCTACTAGCATCGCTTCACATCGCGATAATCTTGAGGGGTACAACTGTTGCCCAACGGAGAAAAACACTCAGGCAATAAAAGAGGGGGTAGGGTTAGGGAATACATACGGTGCGACAGTGAAGCGCATAGAGGCTCAGGACCAGGAAAAGGCTAAGCTTGCTATGGCCACTCTCATGTGGGTCTGCCATTCGGAACGGCCGTTACGGGTAGATGAGCTGTGCCATGCGCTGGCAGTGGAGATAGGAGAAACCAATTTTGATCCTGAAAATGTTCCCTCGATAAGCATATTGCTGGACTACTGCCAAGGCCTGATCACAGTCGACGCGGAGGCTTCAACTGTACGGTTAATCCACTATTCAGTCCAAGAGTACTTTTGTAGTCATCAGGGTCTCTTCGGCAAACCCCACTCGATACTTGCAGAAACCTGCTTAACGTACCTGAATTCTCAACATATCAAGCACCTCACGCCCCATTCTTTCCCATCCTCACAAACCATGCCATTCCTCAACTATTGTGCGAGGCATTGGGGAACACATATGAGCAAGAATCGCTCAGAAAATGCGAAGACCTTTGCTCTGGATCTCTTGAACAAGTACGAAGACCACATATCCGCTGTATCACTTCTGGAGAAGGTGCCATGCAGCGGGTATATCGGGACCATGGCTACTTCTCCGCTCTTCTCTGCACTACACTGCGCATCGTTCTTCGGGGTTGTTGAGCTTGTGACTATATTGATAAATGGAGGAGACTACACCGTCAACCAACAAGATTTCACAGGTAGTACACCACTCGCATGGGCCGCGAGAAACGGCCATGGAGGGGTAGTCAAATTATTGCTGGAACTGGAAAATGTCGACCCCAATCGCGTGGATAAGTATAATCGAACACCACTGGGATGGGGTGCTGTTGAGGGACACGATGGAGTGGTCAAGTTATTGCTGGAGCGGGAAAATGTCGACTCTAATCGGCCAGATATTGATGACCGAACACCACTCGTATGTGCTGCTCTCAATGGACACGAAGGTGTGGTCAAGTTACTGCTGGAGCGGGGAAATGACGACCCCAATCGGCCAGATATTGATGACCAAACACCACTCGTATGTGCTGCTCTTGAGGGACACGAAGGAGTGGTCAAGCTATTGCTGGAGCGGGAAAATGTCGACCCCAATCGACCAGATATGTATGATCAAACTGTTGTTATGAGGTCTGTATAGGAGAAGGGCGGTTGGGCTCAAATGAAGAAGGACAAAGAAGTAAAGGAGGAAACTTAGGTATATTGATCGGAGGCGTGCCTTATCCTCCTATCTAGTGAGGCAGAACATAGGGTTTATATAGACAATTCTCAAAGTCTCTCCAGTACTTCTTCCTTCTTCCTTTACCGAGGTCTTTCCAGAGATGTACCGACATCTAAGGAATTCCTGTCTCCCCCACGGAGCGTGTTCCGATCCACACTCCGCTTTACCTGCCAATCATGTTCGGTCAAACTTCCGAATTCTCGTATTCCGAATACGAGCCATATATCCATGTTCCTCCTCTTTTTCATTGATAATACTGACACAGGAAACTAGTACAAATTACTAACACAATAGGCGTGGGTACAAACGAAAGATACTTCTGTGCCGTATGATCTCCGGTGATTTTCACCACTATCCTGGGACATGAGGGAGTGGTCAAGATACTGCTGGAGCGGCAAGATGTCGACCCCAATCAGCGTAATAATAATGATCGAACACCACTCGGATGTGCTGCTCGCAATGGACACGAAGGTGTGGTCAAGCTATTGCTGGAGCGGGAAAATGTCGACCCTAATCGGCCAGATAAGGATGGTGATGGACCACTTGGGTGCGCTGCTATTCTAGGACACGAAGGAGTGGTCAAGATACTGCTTGACCGGCAAGATGTCGTCCTCAACCACCCTAATAAGAATGGTCAAACACCACTCGGATGTGCTGCTAGCGAGGGACACGAAGGAGTGGTCAAGTTATTGCTGGAGCGGGAAAATCTCGACCCTAATCGGCCAGATAACGATGGTAATGAACCACTTGGGTGCGCTGCTATCTCCGGACACGAAGGAGTGGTCAAGATACTGCTTGAACGGCAAGGTATCGACCTCAATCACCCTAATAAGAATGGCCAAACACCAGTCGAATGTGCTGCTCTTGAGGGACACGAAGTAGTGGTCAAATTACTGCAGGAATGGGGAGCTATCGACCCAAATCACCCTGCCAAACACAATGTCGCACCGTACTCTGATGCCACTATGGAGGTGCATCGAGCCGCACAGCCACTTCAATCCCCAAATTCTGTTCAGGTCTCCGATGCCCGTTCCTCGAGACCCAGGAAGAGGGATGTGTGGATGTGTCGCTTCTCTTGTTTTAAAAAAAAGTAAAGCTAATTCGTAAATTAACACGTGTTGAAATACGCTCAATTATGTGCAGGAGGAGCGGTAGTATTTTGTTTTGGTGGCTTTAGCTTGAGCAACTACAATTGTATAGAATAAACTAAAAGAGAGGACCTAAATCGATGGCCGAACGTGTAAGAAATGTCAGTGACTGCATCCTTTATGAGAACCCAGACACGTTTCCTATCCTCTGATCATAACTCATGATCTTTCCCTGACGGTATATTGTTATGAGTTCTGGATGGGAGAAGAACGCGCTGGCTAGATGAATGACAAAGAAGTCAAGTGAAGAAGGACGGAGAAGTCAAGAGCGAAGCGTAAGTATATTGATCGGAGGCATGGCTTTCTTGCTTGCTTTCTAACTATGGTGGAATATAGAGCTTATATACACAAGAGAGAAACATCTTTCCACCATGTTCACACCCGGAAATCCATCCGGGGATGCCCAGGGCAAGTACAGGTTCCGTCTCTTTTCGGTCTGCCATTCTTGCCCATCCACCGGTTTCCTGCCCGGTTGCTCCACCGCCTTCCTCTCCGGTTTTCGTCTGTGGTTCCCTGTCTGGCCTTTACCGGCAATGTATGCGAATCGTCCTATAGTATACCATCAAGGTACCTCCGCTCCCCTTCTTGATTGATAATGAGTCACAAAGGAAACTAATAACTAACAGGCAATGAGACGCGAAAGAGGTAGAAAGAGAAATACGTTAGTATGGGGTGATCGCCGGTGCTCTTCAACACGGTATACACCTTCGAGCCTGAAGTGTAAACAGATAGGTAACTTATACAAGATGGCCAACGCAATAATTTAGACCCAACCTAAATCACCCCATGGTCTAAATAATGCAACCTTGTATAAAGAAACGAGATGGGGAGGCAAGACACAAGACAAAAATCCCCCCCCAAACAGCTGAAGACTATATCCAACAGTGCGTGTGTTATCCTAAGTCAAGTGAGAGACTCTGAAAACTTAAGGTTTAGATTAGAGAGGTTGGGCGGGGGGGTTAGCCCGTTCTTGGAGGGGGGGGGGCGTTTCTTGGTAATGGGTATACGGGAGCTGGTAGAGTATGGGTTTCTGGGGTATGGCAAGGGAGTCCCATCTTGCATGGTCCGTCTCGGTCGCTGTGTTACTCAGATCCAAATACTAATTGCTAATAGTATCACGCTCTCCGAGTGAGATTGCGAAATCCGGAGGCTGGAATGGAGCTAGATGTTTGCGGGGGATGTGGGGAACTGGCGTGAAGACTTATGGTTTTAGCAGAGTAACTAATGTCTGTAACCAGTTCTTCTGTAAGGAGGAACCATAACAAATCGCGAATGGCTGAGTGGACTTGTGATGATGACCTTTATTTCAAATAAGTATACCGAACTATTGAAAGATTGATAAAGGTGATACCTTAAGATTGCTTTACACTTGGTGGCCTAGGATTGGTGACTTGCGTATATTGTAGTGTTGAGCATATATCCACACCACATTTCTCCTAGCAGTGTTCTCAAACATCAAGTCAATCCGGCTTGCGAGTTGGATGCGACAGACTGTCAATCACAGTCGGTTATTGTTCTCTGGATGAGTTGAGGCCCTAACCCCGGAAGCCGAGGATCTAGATCGGGTGTGGGACTGGGCGTCCCAGGGATCGGAAATTTCGACAATTACCCTCTCTCCCTCACCTCTTGCCCCCGTCTTCCTTCTCATTATTTGACGAAAATATACTCGTCATAGCGGCACGTGCTTTACCCATACATCCCTAATAAATCCATTTGACACGAGCACCCTATATTGACAGTTGTTTTGCCAACCGATAGTGTCAGGAATACGGCTACTAGATCCCTAGTGCTCTCTTGGATTGTGGGATGCGATTAAATAGATCATTAAGGAGGTAGCAAATAAAGCCCGAATATTAACTCCCTCGCAGAAAGGATATCTACAAGTTACATCCCGAGATTCCTCCCAAGGGCTTTCGTGGACAATATTTCAGAGTAGATAGCACGACGAGATATCACAAAATATCACTCGTCCCACCACTGAGCTGTCAACGACCCTCGACCCCGCAACACCACTAGCTCTACTCTACTGCGGGGCCCTAATCTCTAGAAATAAGGGCTAGTACTTTCCTGGAACAGTATCTTCTTTCCGATTTGGATCTCTCGGCTCTCACTAAATTTTCGCTGGTTCTTAATTTGTCAAACTAAACTTATAGTGGACTGATGCATGGATTTCCACTGATAATGGGCTTGGTAAAGCCCTTCTCCTATAGTCCAGGCTGCCAAATCAGGTGAACATGATGGGCTGGAAGGGGTAATCACATAAGTTGAATGGCTTCTAGAGGACAAATAGGTAGGGCTCCACCTCCAGGAACTTCCGCCCCGTGTCCCTGCTCCAATCAGGGTTCCGAATGGTCCGAGCAAGACTAGACCGGACCAGCTAGTCTAGTCAAAAGTCAAGTCTAGTCTAATGGTGGAAATTAGACCGACGGGATGGTCAGGATTAGCAGACCAGACTTGGCCAGGACTGGTCCAACCAGGCCCGCCAAGCACTAGGATGTGCACGGCCCTTTGACAGAATTAATATCCCGTTTTGCATTTTGCTACTTTTATCACAATATATTACAATCAAATAAAATGTTTCTTAAATAAACTCATTCTTTCCATCAATTATACCATGGTATCTCAGGAGGGTGTGGTGATAATAGTTCTTCACTTAGATTTGGGGCAGCGAAAATCAATTCACGAGTATGAATTCTTTTTTTCAGACCGCAAAGTGAGTGATATTACGTGACTAGGCAATCTTTTATAAAGACTGGTCGGACTATTCGGAACCCTGGCTCCAATTATTACTCGACCAAGCCATCGAACTCGATAGCGAAGTCGGGATGAAATTAAGAGTTAGAGTGTCAGGTTTGGGAGGTGGGCCATGTGCACGGGTTTGCTGCAGGACGGGAAGATGAGTTGTGATTTGGTTGTGGGTCCTTGTGGGATTAATTCTGGAATGGGGGAGTTCTTGATTGAGCATCGGTGCAAGTCTACGCCAGCGGAGCACAGCGTATAGGTTACTGCTCAAAAGGAGAGAATATGATATTAGAGCCCCAATTGAGGAAGTTCGTGACTGATGCTCAGGTCAATTACCAGATGGGGCCGGATTCGCAGGTTGGTATTTGCCCTTTCTTGCTTATTTGGGGGGTCTCTCATCACGATAACCTTCTCAAAAAGGTAGGAAAGCTCCTTCCCCTCCCTGAATCAGTCTACAAGTGGAAATTCTGCATCCGCGAAGTGTTGAAATATTCGCGAAGGATCCATATCTTCAACACTACTACGACATTGGATGTTTCGACGAGGAGGGTTTGGTTTTGGAAAGGGTTGCGGAAGTTAGAAGTTGAGGCGATAGTTGTTTGGACGAATGTTTGGTTGCAGCGGAGATGTTTTGGGTACACTCGGGAAACGCACTAGGAAGTGCTAGAGGTTTGGGACTAAGGTTAGCTGGGAGATGAAACGGATGAGTGTCGCACTATGATAGTTAGGAAACGGATGGGTGTATGAGCATAGCGGAGGTTTGCGGAGGATAAGGATAACTGTGTAAGAGGACGAAACAGAAAGAAGGGATTTGTGAGATAGGAGTTTCGGGAAACTTCTAAGAGGTGTGGATGGAACGAAGAATGGAGAAGATGGAGAAGGATTTGGGAGACGAAGAGTTTTCTTTGGAAGTCAATCTTGTGTATATATAGGACACCGCTGGCGGTACAGAAAAGAATAAGAATCCCAAGGTACTCTCGACTGATCATAGCCCATATTATTTGACGAAGCACCCCCCAACTGGTCCCACCCATCGGGCACCTTCAACCTGCTCGGCGACGCTACTCATCTTATTCTGCCTTACTAAGCTTTTGGTACAGGCTTATTACTCCGAGGTGTCGCAGTGGTAGGTGAATATCTTTCTCGGATATCCTCAATCCGACATCTCGTCTCCACTGTCTGTATACGAAACATGCCGGAAGAAGCACACCACGAATGTAGTGCTGAGGGGCCATTCCCTACCGCTCGTTTATCACCTACAAGATAGCCGGAGCAGCAGGAGAAAGAAGCTAAGATGAGGATAGTGGCCGACCTCGTAGGGGGATGTCTCGCGTGGAGGGATCCTGAATTTGGGCGTTGGTTGCTCGGATAATGAGGCTTGAGGAGTGTAGAGGCTCATTGGCAAGATGAGAAGGAGAAAGGAGGATGAGAGTACGGAGGGGGGATAGGGAGAAATTGGGTGCGAATTGGTAAACAGTGGAGGAAGCTACGGATTCTTTACATTTTCTTTTTTTCTTTCTCTCATTCAAGTCACCTATGTCTTATTTCTCTCTTCCCTTACTACCTTTTGCGTTCTTGACTACTTTGATAGCGATATTGGTGCACGACTGGTAAATTGAGATTGCATATATTGCTTGCTCAAGGAAATTGCCATGGAAAGAGCACCCTCCCTGCCCACATTCTTTAATACTCACAATCCTAGATATTTGCGGGCTCACTCAATAAATCCCCCCGGGACATCCCTAGTCTGCCCCAAACAGAAAACTATCATACAGCCCTTCCAAACAGCCTCGGATTGCCTTTACCCAAAGAGATGCTCAGAGTATACCTTACTGCGCACCTAGCTCTCATAACAGGGGTGCGGTGTTATAAGGTACATAGCGAAAGAGATAGGCATTCACCAACTGCAGGGGAATTTCAGAAAATTTGTTTACTACATTCACCCGGTATCCCCACCACTGCGGAGTGTGTGGTGTTTTGGATCATCAGATATCACTTGCATCACACACTGCCAATCCCTGACCTCCGGGGGGTAGGGAGAATGAGGAAATGTTGTGATAAAGTGGGGGGTTATATTTTACTCCGGGATAGCCCAGTGTGCTTGTGAGGCTTTTGGATGGGCGGGGGTCTTAATAGCCACTCGTCAAAGGTCGTGGTGAAAGCTTACTCAGCATGGTCTAAGCGAGAATAGCAGGCTACTGCTCCCTACCCCCACTAACTGTGACTAAACATATTCTTGTTATTTTGCTACTAAAATAATATTTCCTGCTTAATTCTTCACTTTTATTGTACCGTTATCTGCCTTTTGCTAAATAGTTGCCGGATGCACACACCGTCTCAGTATTCCGCAACTATGAAGGACTTATGTCCAGTGACTAGGCCGAGGAATGCGGAGGCAGCCGGGGAGGGGGGGAATATTTTCGGAGCCGTGAGATGCCGCTTGGCATGCTCAAGCTGTATTATTGTCCGCATACCGTAGTTTCCGGGGATCTCTTGGGGCTTCGGGGAATGGGCTGAGGCTTCCGGGATCCGGTTAGGTTTTGGATCGATGCAATTGCCGGGGGGGGAAGCGGGAGAGCTGGAAAGTACCGTACACAAAAGGAAATGGGGACATAGGGCGAAGAGAATGGATTAGTGTGGTGACCAATGGAAGGATAGGAGGTCAACTTAGTTTTGGTTTATTTATACAAGTACCCCAGTCTTTACCATTGGCTAGAATATGTGATTCGATAGAGAGGAAGAGAACAAGCGAACTTCCCCAAGTCGTGCGCTAGCGCTCGTAGTTTGTCCTGTGAACTCTTGGCATTTCGTTTTGCTGTCGTGACTTTCGGTCTGTTGACCCGCTTAAAAGAATCGATGCTAGAGTGTCTCGGTAAAAATGCGACGAAGGGCTCAGGGGTTGGATTTCCGCTTCTAGCACTATTACCACTACTTGAGTAGAGGCACTGCAGTATGGCTTGACAGCCGAGAGCAGTTTCTATTCTGCAGGCCCTCGAACACCTCGCAGCGTGAGCTGGGAGGAAGTAGTGCAGCTTTTGCTGTTGCTCTTAATGGTACCTGAACCTCGGCTGGATTTTGGACTGGTCCAGGATGGAAATTTGTGATCGGAGCCGATGAACGAAAAATCTGGACTTGGACCCATCCAACCCTGCCCACCCTATCAGGCAACAACGCCAATGGGCATTTGATAGTCCACCAAGACTCATAAATTTAGACACTTTCAACTCGGACGCGAAATAAGTATGGTGAACCATGCTCACCACCAGAAATTCCCAAACTGGCACAGAACCTCATCCTATTCTGCAATTGGAATTATGCTAATAATGACACAAGCGATTGCAGGGAAACAAAAGAAGGCGCGAGAATAGGGCACCAAGAGTGGGGGATTGGGAAGCCTCACGATATTGTGAATTGTGATAGAGTGTCTCAGGTTAGGAGAATGTTGAGTCGGGAGTGAGTCGCGAGCACGGAGAGGGCTAGTGTTCAATACTGTATTTTAATTGGGTGTTGCAATGGTGCATTTCCACCGGCCAACGAACCCAAAAACATTTTTTGAAACTTCAAGCCTTCTTGGTATCAGTGGCTCTTCGGCTAAAGGAGCTCCAACTCATTCCCAATTCGTCTAAATTCCTCCTAGCCTCTAGGAGCTTGGTCTCATTCGTAGTTGGGATATTGTTATCGCTGTGGTGGCCCGCTCTGTAAACTACTCGAGTATTGGATTTCCTCATGATCCTTGCATTGTGGCTCGCCTAGCGCCGGAACATTTGTTCCATCGCTCGGCTGCCGGTGCCCGATATTCATGCTCTACTCGAGTAGGGAACAGTACAGTACAAGCCCTCTGTCGCGAAACCTTTCCGTCCGAGAAAAAACTGTGAAAATGCTTAAGGTTCCTTGTTAACTAACCTGCGACCTGGGTATCAGGAGGGATTGTATCAAAAGGTATGCTCATGACTTAGGTTTCCCAGCCAATACCTCTAGAGGTTCTTAGCGCTGGCTCGCCTGCTCAAGTTGCCACTCGGGGTAGCGGTATTGGCATGCTAGAGTAACACATGGTGTTTAGATAATAATCTATGGGTTCGGGGATAAACACTGAAAACAACCTTAAACGGGATCTCCGGTAGGGTATCGGCTTCTGAAATTTTAGATTCTGTGGAATATTTGAAAAGGAAAAGTGGGTATGAATAAGCATGGTTAAAAATGAGGCTAAAGAAGATGCGAAACAACCTGGAGTTTGGGGCGATATGTGGTAGTCGGGCGCTTGTGTAACAAATTTCGGGTCACGTGATTAGAAACAGAGTTGTCAGATAGTCTAACTTAGCAGGCACATGGCTTTATCTACCCCGCTTTTCCCAAAGTTCAAGTAATCGCGTCCGACAAACTCAACACCTTCTTCTCAAAGATTTTCAAAATTCACGGTAGCGAAAATTAGAAAATGTCAAAGTCATTCAGGACGAACGATAACTCCCGCAGCAATATCGGTAACTCTTTCAACACAGTTGGCTCTTTCAACAAAAACGAGAACTTTTTGAACAATTACGACAACTGCTTCAACATAGACGCATCCCACACAACTACCGTTAACTACACCACCGTCGATGATAGATCTGAAATACTCGCATGGCTATCTCCATTAGAGCCACGCGTGCGGCACCGAGACATTGTAGCCCGGCGGATCGAAAGTATAGGAGCATGGCTGCTGGAAACTGAAGAATTTAAGCGCTGGTACAGGGGTAGTAGTGAGGATGAGTCTTTTTGTCAGGTCTTATTTTGCTCCGGCAATCCAGGAGTGGGAAAGAGCTATGTCGTGTAAGAGAGAATGTATCGTTGCAGAATCAAAGAATAGGATAGCTAATAGGTTGCGATAACAGTTCACTGGTGATAGACAAGATGTGCGACGAGGCCGTTGAGGGAGATCCTGCCGTTGCGTGTTTTTACTTCGACTTTGCCGCTCGGAATGAACAGTCACCAATAAATATGCTTGGCTCTCTGGTGAGACAGGTTACTGGGTGGGGTCAAATTCCGGAAGCGATAGTTCAGGATTTTCGAAAGGAGAAAATGTCGATTGGGGGTAGAGGGCTGCAAGTTTCGGCAATTCTGAAGATGTTCCAGGCAATCACAGCAAGGAGGCGAATGTTCATATGTATTGATGCGCTTGATGAATGTCTACCAGAGCATCGAATGGCGGTTCTTGAATCATTGGGCCAGATTCTGCAAGGGTGCCCGCGTACAAGGATATTTATGACGGGAAGACCACATGTGCGGAGAGAGGTGGAGAGAGTGTTGGGCCGGGCCGCGACATTTGTATATATACGGGCGACAGAAGAAGGGGTGCTGAGATTTCTGCGCGAGAAACTGAAGAAGGACACGAACCCAAATATGATGAGCAGCACATTAGAGGAGGATATTATGAAGAGCATTCCCGCAATAAGTTCCGAATCGTATGTAGGACTAAGGCTATGGTCAAAATTACCCTAATTTTATAGCTGACATATTTTGACCTAGATTCCTGCTAGCTTCGATCCACATCGAGGCAATCCTCAGAGGTACCACGGTTGCCCGGCGGAGAAAAATACTCAAATCGATAAAGGATGGGGTCGGGTTAGGGGATGTATACGGTGCCATACTAGAGCGCATAGAGACTCAGGGTGAAGAAGAGGCGACGCTTGGGATGGCCACTCTTACATGGGTCTGTCATTCAGAACGGCCATTACAAGTGGATGAACTATGCCACGCACTCGCGGTGGAGATAGGGGAAACGGATTTTGATTCCGAAAATGTTCCTTCGATAGGGACATTGCTGGACTACTGCCAGGGCCTGATTACAGTCGACCCGGAGGCTTTGACTGTACGGTTAATCCACAATACGGTCCAAGAGTACCTTTGCAGTCACCCCCGTCTCTTCCGTAAACCTCACTCGATACTTGCTGAAACCTGCTTAACCTATCTGAACTCGCGACAAATCAAGAACCTCACGCCCCGTTCTCTCTCGGATACTGAAAGCATGGCATTCTTGAAATATTCTGCCAGATATTGGGGAACACATGCGAATAAGGATCTCTCAGATCATGCGAAGACCCTTGCTCTTAAGCTTTTGAACCAGTACGAAGACCACACATCCGCTATAGCACTTCTAGAGCAGGTAGTGAATCCCCGATATATCGCCGGCATTGTTACTTCCTCGCTCTTCTCTGGACTGCACTGCGCATCGTTCTTCGGGATTGTTGAGCTTGCGGCTGTATTGATAAATGCAGGAGGTTACAACGTCAACCAAAAAGATTGTACAGGTTGTACACCATTCGCATGGGCAGCGAGAAATGGCCACGGAGGGGTAGTCAAATTATTGCTGGAACGGGGAAATGTCGACCCCAATCGCGCGGATAAGTTTAATCGAACACCACTCCGGTGGGCTGCGGGGGAGGGACACGAAGGAGTGGTCAAGTTATTGCTCAAGCGGAATAATGTGGACCCCAATCGGCCAGATAAGGATGGTGATGGGCCACTTGGGTGTGCTGCTATCTACGGACATGAAGGAGTGGTCAGGATACTGCTTGAACGGAAAGATATCGACCCCAACCGGCCAGATAAGAGTGATCGAACACCACTCGGATGGGCTGCTCTCAAGGGGCGCGAAGGAGTTGTTATGTTATTGCTCGAGCGGGATAATGTGGACCCTAATCGGCCGGATAAGGACGGTGATGGACCGCTTGGGTGCGCTGCGATCAAGGGACAGGAAGGAGTGGTCAAGATACTGCTTGAACGGCAAGATGTCGACCCCAATCTGCCTAATAATAATGACCGAACACCACTTGGATGTGCTGCTGTTCAGGGACACGAGGGAGTGGTCAAGATCTTGCTGGAGCAGGAAAATGTCGACCCCAACCGGCCAGATAAGAGTGATCGAACACCACTCGGATGGGCTGCTCTCAAGGGGCGCGAAGGAGTTGTTATGTTATTGCTCGAGCGGGATAATGTGGACCCTAATCGGCCGGATAAGGA
>Ga0307509_10001085_pt1 | contig 46550 bp, 45 predicted proteins | sample 10_EM_MG_FD_202245 | JGI IMG/M metagenome (GOLD analysis project Ga0307509, IMG submission 202245) | Populus trichocarpa ectomycorrhiza microbial communities from riparian zone in the Pacific Northwest, United States - 10_EM | ecosystem: Host-associated > Plants > Roots > Unclassified | place... | reverse complement strand
ATACCGTAAAAACTTGAATAATTGGACGGTGTGCTATGTCGTTGGACTTTCCTCTCCTAGTAAGGTCAAGAAATTTTTGTTTTTTTTTCTGTCTCGGAGGGGGGAAAGGGGCCGTGTTTTTGCTGTGCTTTTACCCCCTTTCCAGAGAAGGGAATTCTGGACTTCATAGCACACCGTCCAATTATTCAAGTTTTTACGGTAGTGGTGGGGAGAAAAAAGATTCCCCAAAACCAGTAGAAAGGAAAGAAGAGGGAAGAAAAGTTAGTACCCTCCTCCCTCCTTTACTTAACCGCTAAAAAAACAATGAAAGATACCCAATACCGTAACGTGTCATAGTATCCCAAAATAAACCCAGAAAGATATTCCTCATTTATCCCAAAAAAATAATTTTCCTGTTCGTTAGATTATGAAAAGAGAAAAGTAAAAACGCCCCGATAAAAAGCAAGTTTCCAAAAGTGCGCCAGAATGAAGAAATAAAGGCGGAAGAAAACAGTAGGATTACAGTAAAGCTCCCGAAGGCATCAGGAAGTGGGTGAAAATGACCAAAAAGACCTTGGGGAAATCTCTTCTCAAACATATGCGGAGGAAGGGGGAGGAACGTATATATACTCAACCCCTTAGCCTCTCTCCCTTCCCAAACTCCCATCCCCCACCACCAATCGACCCCCCAATACTCTTCCCCTCCGCCGTCTCCACGGGAGGCGTAGTCATCGGAGTCGTCCCCACAGAAGCGGACCCCTCAGCAAGCTGCTCCATGGAGGACGCGCACTCTTCTTTTATAGTGTAGCAGTAAGTTTTCAGGACTTGTTTGAGTTGGGGCCGCCTGATGGGTTTTTCTAGGAAGTAGTTCATGCCCGCGTCGAGGCCTTTTTATTATTACACGAGCTAGATTAGTATTGCGCAGCTGAGGGGGGGAGGAGGAAGGGGGGGTGGAGGAGCAGTCACAGTCTTGAACATTGCTTTCTTCGGCAAAGGCTGATAATGCCACTATGGGTGCATCGTAGCCCAAATGGCGGATTATTCTGGTGGATTCTATGCCGTCGAGGTTTGGCATCTTTTGTTCATTATTAGCACTTGTCCGACTAGCTGTCTGGAGGGAAGGAAAATACCTGAATATCCATAAGCACCAGTTGGAAATTCTCCCCAACGTCCAACGCCTCCTTAATTCTGTCCACAGCCTCCTGCCCATCCTTTGCAATGGTAACGTCGTAAATCTCCTCGAGCTTCAGCATCTTAAGCACAACCTCCTGATTGACCTTGTTATCCTCCGCGACTAGCACTCGAACCCTCCCCGTGTCCTCATTCCCTCGGTGCTCGTGCATCCCGCCGTTCGCAGCCATCTCGGGGAACTCCTGGTCGGGCGTTGGATTCGGTGGTATGCTGGGGGCGAAGAACGGCTGGCTGAGGCCTACCAGGCGTGGCTTGTGATTCTTTCCAAAGGAGACACCACTTTGGACGCTTTTGGCGGACGCCGTCTCGGGCAGGGCTCTGTCAATAGGTGCGACGATGGAGCCGGCGCCGACGCTTGGGGTGTACTCTTTTACGTGCTTTAGAGGAATTTTCAGTGTGAAAGTTGTCCCGGCCTTCTCCAGGCTCTTGAGCTCAATTGTGCCATGCATTAGTTTTGCGAGTTGGTCGCAGATGCTAAGGCCGAGACCTGTTCCACCGTACTTCTTACTCAGGCGGAGATCGCCTTGAACAAATGGCTCAAAGACCTCTTGGTGGAGATGCTCCGGGATGCCAGGGCCGGTATCTTCAACTTGAAATTCGAACATATATGTCTTAGCATTTGGGGGCGGCCCTAACACTGGTCCATCCCCGAGTATCTGGTCACCAACCTTCTCGGTAATGGGGGGATTGGCTGCTTGGCTCGTCGGGGGAGAGCTACTGGCGGCAGGTGACCCGTTCCGAGGGGTGTTTGTAGAATTAATTCGGGAGACGGTTCTTGACCTCTGGTCACGCTTGGATCCGGTCCTGGAGCTGCCACGCCGTATTGTGGCTCCTTCAGGGACCGGTAGCACCTCTTGCAGTAGCCTCATTCGAACCTGAACGGCACCGTTTTCCCTACTCTGATATCAGCACCGCAACCGAAAGAGGGCGAAATTTAACTAACGGAGTGAACTTAAGACTATTGCTAACCAGGTTAATCAAAACCTGGAGTATCCTGTTCGAATCACCCCAAAACACCATCTGCTGAACAGCCTTCTCCGGCGTAATATTAATGCTAAAATCAATCTTAGACTCATTTGCTTGGGTTTCGAATATAGCCTTGATCTGCGTCGATATCTCCGCCATCCGGAACTCCTTCTCGTCCAGTGATATAGCCATATGCCCGACTTGGTTCCTCGAGAAAGTCAACAAATCCGTGAGAAGATGGAGTAGCAATTCCCCACTCTTGTAGACCACAGCGAGTGACCGCTTGATCTTGGGTATGTCGTCCTCTTGCATGGAAACAGCGCACATACCCAAAATACCGTTCAAAGGTGTTCGCAGCTCGTGAGTGATATTAGCCACGAAGAGTGATTTAGCCCGGTTGGCTGACTCGGCAACCTTCTTCTGCTCCTCAAGCTCCTTGGTCCGCTCGGCAACCCGCTCCTCAAGGTTCTCATATTGCCTCACGAGTTCCTCGGACATTTCATTAAACGTCCGTGTCAAGTCGGTGAGTTCATCGTCGATAATATGTTTCCTTTCCCGCACTTTGCCAGGGATCCGAAACGCCCGTCTTCTCTGCTCATCGCTCCCGTCCCCGCTCTGAGAACTATCCCTTCTAAGACGCCGGCGCCGCGCGAACTCTCCCATTCCGTAAAACCGGTTACGCCCTCGATCCCCGTTTTCCAGATCCTCCAAATTGGCCTCAGGATCGAGGGAACCGATCGCCCCGGATGATCCGCCATCAGGGGTATAAGAAGGTGGTCGAGTGCCTACAGAGGGGGGGTTAGCATTCAGTACAAGCAGCATTGGGCTCAGGCCAGTACGATAAGAGTCAGAAAATTCTCTACTTTTTTCTGTTGCACGCTTCAATCTGGTTATGGGCTTGACGGCAAAGTGAGCTATCGGGCACACCAAGGCAATGACAACAGCGAAGGTTCCGAAAACTGTGCTTATCAATATATTCCTTAGCTTGTAGATCGGTTTAAAGGCTTCCCCTTGGTCCTGTTCCACCAAAAGGGTCCAATCAGCGAGGTTCCTGACGACTTCCACGGTGGAAAAGCTATAATCTGTTAGCCCGGGAAGAGGAGCACGGTGAAAGGGGAGCCACACCCAACGCTAACAACCCGGTCCTCGGAATTCCTCGTGTCGAGATTACTCCCTCCCCCATCGCCATTATGACCCTCCCGCCTATTCACACTAATCCCGACTTGGTAGGCCTTTTTAACCATAGGGTAATCCTTCAGCTCACGTACCTCCCCGGCCAGCACCGGGTGCCTACCTGGTGGGACCAGGTATCGGAACTGATAGTCTCCTATATCTTCGGGGGGAGCCCTCTTTCCGAGACCCAACTTTCTCCCCGCCCATTCAATCGTTGACTCGGGAGAAGTCGTATCCCGATCCAGAGAGCTCCTCCTAGTAATTCTAGGGGCGCCGGTAGAATCCGACCGGGTATTTGTATTATTCCACGTCTCGGAGATGGCGGAAAGAGTGGGATCCGTCCATTTGTTGTTAGGTGTAGCTGGGCCAACCAATATTGTTTGGCCCGTAGACCCCAAACCGCGCGTATCCTGGACAATGTCCAGTATTGCACCGGCGTTCAGTATGACCGTGAGAAACCCCAACAGTGTCGCCTCGCTAGTGTTATTGATGACTGGAATAGTGAACGATAGTATGTAGAGCGACTCGCTAACCCTCATCGGGCCTAGCAGCAATCCCCTTTTGGAATATATATCCTCGGGGGTAAACACGTTGTTCGGGGCAAGTGCCTGACTGCCCTGCAAAAAAGGGTACAGTCTATGGGGAAGCCCATCCTTCACTGGCAGTCCTTTAGTGAGGTTCGCATCAGCCTCAGCATAGTAAGCCGCAGACGAATTCGCGAGAAGCATTGGGTACGTGACGTTTCCATTGGCTGGGTCAGGAGGTAACATAACCCCATTAGCATTATCTCCCGTAACGTTCAACAGACCCAGCCTGCCACCCAGCCCACCCCCAACCTTTATCGTCGTCCCATTCGGTAGTGTGCCGGTAAAGTTTGGGTTTGCAGCACCAAGTTGCATTCCATCAATCACCGTTCCATCAGGCACTCCGACCATACCGGTGCTAAGGTTCTCATCATAAACCACCATCTGCAAGACATGCGGGAAGCCCCCCATATCAGCACTAGCCGAGTTTTTCAAGTCATCGATGGTCCGTAGCCAATTATCCACAGTATTGTTCCCCTTCTGGTACCTCCGTAAAGCACCCTGCAAGATGGCCCTAGTGCTGATGGCATAGACGGTGTTGTATAGCAGGGCAATTGACTGGGTGACTTGTGCGGATTTTAATGAGGCAGTGAGTGAGAATCTGGACGATCGAACATCAAGGACTAGTCGGTAATTGTGAACATACTGCTCTCGTTAGAAACGATTGTTGGGCACCAGGTCAAAGTTTGATCTGGTTTGGTAAGTTGGGAATGGATGGATAGAAGGGAGCTCACTGTTACAACGGCCAAGACACCAACTGCTATCAGTGCAGTCAGAGCGACTAGCAAACTGAGCTGTTCACGAATGCGAATCCTCATGTTTGCCGTGCCTATGACGGTTTCGAGAGCTTGGGCGAGGGGATCTGAAGGACCCGATACTCCTTACGCAGCGGATCCGGAGTTCAGACTTTGGAGGAAAAGAACTTGTCCCTCTCAACCATCAGCAAGTTCGGAAGCAATTTAAAGAGTGGGTAATGCAAGATGGAGGAAAATGGGAAGAAAAGAACGGTAATTAGAACGTGAAGCTCAGGAGCTTTGTGGAGGTGGGGGGGGAGACGGCGGGAAAGAGTGTGTGAGTGGAGAGCACGTAAGTTTACGGTAGTCTACCCACACTAAGTTGACAGGCTGACAGGCACAAAAGCGGACTAACTTACTCCAAAGTGAGAAACAGGAGCAGGATTGGCAAATCCGTTGCAGCCCCCAAGGATGAAAGATCCGGGGGCGAACGAGTAAAAAAAAAAAAAAAAAAAAAAAGGGCAAGATAAGGTACGGTAGAGAGAGTATGTATGTGCATGAAGGTTTGGCAAAGACTACAACAGGCCGCCGCCCTTTCCCCACATACATTACCAGACGGGGCAATTAATTAATTTTCCTTAGCTATTATTATTGCTGGTGTGTAAGCTACGGCATGATAGAAGGCGGAAGCGGTCAAACCTAAGGTAAAGCTATCATAGTTCTTGGAACATATAACTGAAAGCGACAGCAAAAAGAAAGTTGGAAAGCGGACGGACATTGCTGCCGCTGTGGTTATCCACTGGGCGAAATGCAAAAGCGAGTCGACTGAAAGGGAGGATAGGGCGGACGCGAGCTCGCAGTATGATACCATTTACCCCAAAGATGCCTCCATACAACATGATAAGTGCAAGGTGCAGAGGAGTGCAAACTCCATTCCCTTGCGGCTGAACATCCACAGTTTCTGCCCTACCAAAGCACGAACACACCCCCAAGCGATGTCCCGCAAAAGTAAATAAGAGCGCACTGGCACCGGGGCGGCAATGCACAGGGGTACTCGAGTACAGTAGGCAGGATGTTGGAAGACGGGGGGGGAAAGAAAAAGGCAGAAAGGGAAAACATTCGCACCAGAGTGAATACCATGTTGTGACACGGCTCTCCTATTCGTAGAGTATGGTACCGGTACTGTACAGTACCGCCGTCTATCTTGAATTCCGAGAAGCATACGGCACCAGCACTGCACACTACTATATTGCAACGGTGCCATAGCGCACGACCACGATTGATATTGACCCCATCAGAAGAAAAGGAAAAAGCCATCTGCTTCAGCAATCTGGCACCAGCGGCATTCATTTCCATCCACCATTTCATTTCAGGCACGAGGGAAGCGAGAGATGCTGGCCACCCTCCTCCCCGCCGTTGGCGCAGCAGCAGGTGTGCCCTCCCTGCTACGGTCCAGACTCTAGACCCACCTTATATATAGCAGCTTGGGCATACCGGTGCTCGAATACGGTCCAGTATCATAATGCCGGAGCAGGCCCGGTTTTATCTCGGGGGTGTTGAGTCAATCGAGATTAGGCCATAGTAAGGTAAAATATCCAGTCATTTGTTGCGCTAGTACGGTACCGGTGCCGGTACGGGTATTGGTCCAAGTTTGATCTGCTCTGTTGGGCGCGCTGCGCTGTGCTTTGTCCCGTGGCAGGGAATCGCAAGCCCCCGTCCTCTACTCGAGTATTCAGCTCCGTGCCCGGGGATCCACTAAACATGCCGATTCTCAAAAATCCCATCTTTTCCGCCTTGGGAAAGATGAAATTCGAATGAATAAATACCGAGAGTGTGGTAGAAAGAAAGCGACCGACAAGGAGTAAAGAAAAAAGACAACAATCCTTTCCCTTTTCAACACACCTTTATTCAAAATACAATACGGTGGTCTACCGTACCCCCTCCAGCGACCCTTCCTTCCTCCCTGCCGCAAACAGCATCCCACCTCTCCCTCCTCCTGCCTCTCTCCTTCTCCCTTTCCTGCATAACCCACTAAACCAAGGCAGACACAAAATAAAAAAGCAACCACAACCGCGGAGTATTTTAGATCGAGCACAGCCAATGCTGCAGTTTACTGATCCGATCCCCTTGCCGGTCGCGAGCAGGGAGAAGCAAAAGCAAAAAAGAAGAAAGAAGAAAAAACCCACAGCACAGCACAGCACGGATCTCTAAAACTTCGTTACATGTATTCGCCTCGACTTTCGCACTAATCACCCCGGATTCAAGGCTCAAGTTTCGGGACGCGCAAGTGTTACGAGTACCGTATGGTACTAGCAGTGGAGCTCGGAAGAGAGAGAAAAAGAAAGGAAAGGAAGGAAGAAGCCTGTCCGGCGGGAGGGAGGACACGCCTCGGAGAGAACATTTCCATTGTCTTGTCTCGTACTGTACTTGTAATATTCTTCGCGTCGGAGATTGTGGCCGCATAGACAGGACCGCACAGCACCGCACAACACTAAGAGAATCGGAGGGGATCGAAGAGTTTTTCTTTCTTTCTTTTTTCCCATTCTTTCTTTTTCCCCCTTTTTTCCCCCTCTCCCTCGCTTCTCTTCTCTATTTTGTTGGGAATGAGCATACAGTATCCGGTTCAGCACCACTACCGATAGTCATCGCACACAATCCTGCTAACCACTTAACATTTTGGAAATTTTGTGTGCCGTAGTAGATGCAATAGGGAGTCTCACCACACCAGGAGATTCGTGTCGGCAATTCACAAACTGTTAGGCTATCACGGTGCAACATGCTTTGAAGTGGGCCCTCCCTGAAAACGGCGAATTGGGGGTCAGCGGGTTCTCTGGCAACCAATCCAGCCTCAAAGCTTGAGGTTGCACACACCTCTGCCAAAGTACTCTTCCGTACTGTACGTGTACTACCGGTGGTACAGTGCCTGTCCACCGCGTGTGTGATATATTCGACATTGCGAATATCTGAGTACTCTACTCACAGTGCATGTTTCGCCCTCCACAGGGTTTCGAATTCCGTAGGGCTAACTTCTCTAGCTGGATACCCGTATATCTGGTCAGAGAGAAACAAAGAGAGGAAAAGAAAAACCGCTTATCTCTCTCTACTCTGGAAACTGTTAACATACCTACATCTTGCATCATAGCTTTTACTTTCCTAAAGTTCACCGCTGTGATCCTCCAATCCAAGATCGGGATTCGGCACCCCTTTGGCCCCGGTTTGAGGCCCTTCGCGCTCTACCGGTTCAAGAGATGATTTGCAAGATAATGCAGTAGTTTGATGGTCCGAAGAGCATCATTCGGTAAAAGTGTCAAGCCTGATAACTTTATTGCGGAAGAAGGAACGCACAAGTACCAACTAATGAACCATCCCACCTTTCTTTCTTTGCAGCATTAATCCACTTGTCCACGGATTTCCGTCAAACCGGCAGCATCATGAACCGGGGGGGGCACCAGATATCAAATTCTACAATGATACATGATACAACTTGAAACGTAGTATGTAAGGTTCGAACTTTATCGATGGCTAGATAAAATGAGAAAATACAAGTTATTGCATAGACAAAAGCCCGCATACCATATCATGATATCATGCTCGAGTATAGTACGATACTACTCTAGAGACCTTTCCCCCACCACCACCAGGGCTGAATACTGGGAACACTATCTGTAGGCGAAAGACGGCGCGATCCCAACACCGGGTAAACCCAACCGCGGAGAAGAAGAAAAAAAGACTGCCCCAAAACCCAGACTCCGAGCTTCACCAACACCACCCATCCACCCACATCGCTCGCTCGCCCGCCCGCCGCATTCGGCGGACCAACCAACCAACCAACAAACGAACAAACGAGCATAACAGAGAAAGGAAGAAAAAAAAGCCTTACCTTACCTCACCTCACCTCACCTCACCTTACTTTACCTTACCTTACCTCACCCGTGTTCGTACCGGCATGGCATAATACCGCGCCCGAGCCGAGGCTAAAACTCCTCACCGCCGATCAAGGTTTCGATATGTTTCGCGTGCTTCGCACGCGATAGATAGGGCGAGACAGGGCGGCTGGTTGGGACGGATCTTCTTTGTAGCACTGTAGGGCTGGGGGGGTACGGTATACAAACTGGGATCGTGTCATGGGAGGCTAAACTTGCAGGGATGGGTTTGTGTCATGGAGTATCACTCGAGTTGGGCTCGAGTTTGTGAGGCGGTTATATTATGAGAGTTCTAAAATGGATGGGGCTAACTAATGGGTATGATAGAAGTATAATAATAATAATATTATTATTATAATATTACAGAAGTGCCTGCCCGTGGTATTTGTATAGTGGGCTATGCTTCAGGCGAGTGTAGTATCCTAAATACGAGGTGAAGAATTTCAACTTTCGCATTGAACTCCTCTTGGCTTGCGGTGATATCTGACAAGCCCTATTTTTTTCTTTTCCTTTTTTCTGCCTTCTCTTTACGATACTTGTCTCGATTCTCACCTTTTGCCCTGCCCTTGTTTGGTCGGTCGGTTCGTCTGACCGAGCCCTCGAAAGGGGAATCCATTATGTTCTATCATGCTCGCAAGATAGTTTGAGATATTATGGGTGCTGGTGGTATACGTAGTGGGGTGTTGGCAGAGTGCATACGCTCCAACCCTAGTCCCCCACAAACTTTGATCGTACCTCCTGCGCGGTCCGCCTGCTCGCATTATCATTACCCTTACACGCTGGTGAGCGCAGAGTGTACGCTGGGACATCCGGATTAGCCCGGAACGTCCGTGTCAGGTGATCCCGTATGAGTACCCCCGCCGGGGGTTAGAGATGATAAATAAATGAAATGGTATGGTATGATGGGAGTGCTATGTGCTGGTGTCGACACTATTGAAACAGGGCAATGCTTTGGACGGCTGGGGAGGTAGGGAGAAATTGGGCTTACTTTTGTGGGTTAGGGAGTGAAGAATGGGACCTTTTGTGGCGGTACGGCAGATCGATTTTCTGCCGGGAGTATGGAACTCATACAACATCTGTTGGTCGTAGCAGGTTTGCGCGTAATAGTAGTATTTAGCAGGATGTAGGTTAGTCTGCTCTTGTGGGTGAGTGTGAGTAGGTGTGAGTGCATGCCGGATGCCTCGTGCCTAGGATCAGTCTATGCGTTCCTATGCTCTAGGAATTGTTGGTAAATGGAACACTAGGGTTTTGCGTCATGCCTTAGCTTTTAGCCGTTGGAGATTCAAGCGTGGCGATAGAGCACACCTGCCTGCAGCACACCACCTGCGCAGTGGAGGGAGCGGAGGCAGCGGGAAGATCGACATGACTAGGTGGGACAAGGGGCCACCTAACGGTTTTTGACAGCTGTTTTTATAAGTGATTGTTTGCGTGGTATCGTCGTGCTCTGTGGGAACTATGCATATGGCACTGTATCGTACTCGTGGATGAAAAGGAATCAAGTTCCTACCCCTCCCTCTTCCCATCCATCACAACCGGTGTGTTCAACTTGTTAAAAGGGGCTGTAATCTCGTTGGTGAAGAATGAACGAACTTATATACGATGAGTTACGAACCCGGAGCCGTACGGTATAGCACACTTCCGCAATCTTACCCGTTCGAGGACCGCATGCCGGTATCATATCGTAGCATGTCGTAGCCCACTCCACACCTATTCCACGAACGACCACGTAACCCCATCCCAATTTCGAGTTCTTAATCCCCAAACCCCTTCCACACTCCCAAAAAAGAAGCGGAGAAGAAAAACTCTATTGTCCCGCCTGCCGCTCCTGTTGCCATGAGGAGAACGTGGAGCGGGGGGCGATACCGTCCGGTGAGAGTGTGGGGTTAGCTCAGGCCACGGAAAAGTCGTCCGGCGAATGAATAAGGAAAGTGGGTGCAGTGGTGCGGTGCTATTAGACCCCATAAAACTGCACCCCGCCCGTTTAATTTCAAACTGGCCGGGTATGAAATTCTGAATTGCGGTGGATAGGTGCCCGCAACCGTTTCATTCTCATAGGAAACTGGAAACAGAGCCGGGGGACGGTACGGTGCTGGGTTGCTGTGTGCTGGGCTTTTACTATTTTGCTGTTACCGGGTTTTAGAACCGGTGTTTGATGGTGTTATGGTTCTTAGATGTTGGTAGGTGTGATAGATACTGTATTATGACCTAGGGTGTTCGAATAATAACACCACCAACAACATAAAACCTCACCCCAATCCAATACATCTCCGGACAACATGCGGGCCGCTGCAAGAGGGGTTGGAGGGAAGGGAGGAGGAGCAAACTCGGGTTTTCACATACGGTTCTTGTACGGTATCGGTATGCTATGCGGTTGGGTACTGGTGTGTCATATATTGCTATGCATTACCCGCCAGCCAACCTACATACCTGCCGTGTATGCGATGGCAGCTTTAAGTGCCGCGTACATAATAAGGGAGTGATTGTATCCTGAGGAGCAACCCCGCGGATTCGCGGTACGGAGCGGGTAGTGTGGTCTTTGAAAGTTATAGTATGTATGCGGTAGGTGTGCGGACGCTGGGGGGGAGGAGAAGATGCGGGTAGGTTTGATCGGGTAAATGTGTAGCGGGGTACAGGCGGGCGACAGGTACCGCGCTTTCGAGGTTGGAATGGAGCGGGGTTTGACGACGATGTGAAAATATTGGCTGTTATCAGGATACTGGCATGTGCCAGGGGAGTGAAGATTGATGCACGGCTTATTACCTTCTACTGACTGGTGCTGGATGTTCGAGTAGTAGCTCTATTTGTGCTGGGAACTTGGGAGGTATCCTGGTATGATACGGTAGGTAGGCCTCTTGGGTTAGTTTCGAAGGTTTAGGTGCGGAAGCCTTGATGAAAATCCTGATTGGCTGACTGATAGACTCCCGTGGGAGCGCCTCTACCCGATGCTCTTGGGGTATCTGGACCTGACGGGTTCTCATGGCAGATGCTTTGGTGAGGAGCGGTCAGGTTTTCGTGTCTTGTTTGATTACTACAGTCTCCACAATACCGGCGAGGAAACTGGGCGGGCAGCGAGCCGGGTTTTTGGTGCATAAGAGGGAGATTGCGAGGGCAAGGTAACGGAGGATTGCTTGTTGGTGATCCTGCTCGGTACCGCATAGCTTCGTCCTGGACACGGTGGAGACTGCTAGTATGAATTATGCAACCCTAAACACTCAATAGTGATATCTAATTAGAATTAGTTTGTGTATTTATAAGAGCAGTACAGTGAGATGAGGGGGTGATATTGGTGGATACGTGGTGCGTATGTATTACTTCTCTCGGGCCCCTCTTGACCGACACTTTGTGGTGTCGAGAGAGACGATTGGGGGTAGAAGAGAAATATGATTGGGGGGAAGGAAGCGGGGAAACGAGCTTAGGATTCAACTTGACTTATTCAAGCCCATAAACTTTCGAAGGATGTATTTATTTTCAATTTGCTTTTAAGACCCTTTAAGTAAGTGCTGGTGTTTAGTTATCGATCCATGGTTGCTGGGAATGAGTTTGGTGCTTGACGGGGACTTTGCGATTCCAGAAACATTATCTGAACGTTTCTCTTTCTTCATACATTATCGCCCTCAAGGTCAGCTCCCCCGTTTGTGACTGAAATAGGGTGGAGCTTTCCGGCTGGCGTATTCTAGTCGCATAATGGCCTGGCTGGTCAATGGAGACTCCTACTCATCAGACACACCACTTGGTGACTGAGATGGCAGTGGGACATATTTGTTAATATTATAATGTATGTGATGCGACCGTCAACCTTGTGACGAAGCAGGAACAGCAGTTGGAATGGATGGCAGCCAGGATGCTTGTTGGAAATGCCCGAACTCGTAGGTAGCAGTACGCACCAGTGGCAAGCGTTGAAAAACTTTCTCCTAAATTTTCTTCCCCTTTCCTTTCCCCCTATTTTCCTTTCCTTCCCATTTTCCTCCATCATTTTCTCTGAATGATCTCCTTAAACCCTTCAACACGATTACTCTCGTTTACTTGAGCCACTTCGCTTTTACTCCACGAAACCCTTCTGTCCGATCATTACCTCTATTTTCAACATTTTTAGCACTGCTGGCCATAGCATAAAACTCGGCGGCCGACTAACTAGTAAGTACTACTCATATTCTCTGAGCTTCCTTATAACCGTTAGATGCGTCATGATAATGGAAACGTGAGTTGAATATGAATTACTAAATGGCTGCTTGTGTCCTTCTTTCCTAGAATCCTCCACTCACCGCTATCTATATTCCTTCCTCCTCCGGGACCAGCAGAACTTCTACTTTCGCCCTCAAGAACCTTCAAATAAAAATCCTCACTCACTCACATATTCGTTTATGCCCTCGGCTACTGGTTTGTCCGAGCAATCTAGAAGTTTCAAAGTATCCTGTTTCCTGACTTGTTCTTATTGGACTCCACAGATTGATGGGCGATATACGACTCCTTAGCGGCTACTCCTGTTGTTGGTCTCGGCATAGTTGCTATCAACATCGTCGATGGATGGATCATCTTGTTCTACCCCCATGGCACCCACCCGGTCTACTTGGCCATTTAAAAGGTCTCCGGACGCCCTCCACTTATTAATACCTATCTTGGCACAAAAGCGTCCGGAGACTTTTTAAATTGCCAAGTAGATCCCGCAAGCACAGACTGCTGCTCTACTCGTAGTGTCGAAGCGTTTTTTTAAAACGACTGCTGTTGTATGCAGTGTTCCCAAGCGTCCAGTCCGTCCGTCTTTGGCCTAGGACGGGAAGGACGCCAAGTTTGAGGCCTTTGCCCGGGACCGACGCCAAATTGTAGTCCGTCCTGATCTATGCCCGGGACGGACGGCCCCTATAGGTGTCTTAGTTTATGTTTCATTTTTAAATCTCATTAGCATTAGCATGAGGTATGTGTTACCATAAAGAAGCGAAACATTTTGATTCTAATATACAGGTGACGGCAGGTACCTACAGGCGACTGCCGGGCCCTACATGTGACGCCCGTCCTTACTGATGGCGGCCGGGCCCTGCAGGTGACGCCCGTCAATTCAAAAGACGACCGGACCCTACCGGGAGTTACCATTTCTAGCAAGACTGCAGGGCCCTGCCGTCAACCTACAGTCCTACAGTGAATATCGAGGACGGACGCCTTGCCCGGCCGTCCATACCAACCCTGCCCGAGACGGACGGGACTATTGGACGCTAGGGCCCTGCAGTCCGCCCGGGACGGTTGGGAACACTGGTTGTGTGCCGGCCGGGTTTTGGTGGTGTGCGGTGGTATTTTCTTTTAAAAAAAACGCTTCGATATTGAGAGTACAGCTAGAGATTGTGGCTCTCGGAACGAAGCTTAGTGTGGAGGGGGCTCGGGCAGGTGACCTGGAGCCCCTGGGGGCCCAGCTACAAGACTAGGAGTGAGCTAATGACTCCGCTGGAAGTTTGCTGTTCTCGGAGAGGGGGTCGAAGTCTGTGTTATTGTGGGCAGGGCGTGGGGTTGGGCGTGTGGGTTTTCTTTGGTCTTTTTTTTGTTATTCGTATCTCTCTAAGTATTTATTAGCCCCTGCAAATGTAAACTTTCAATACTGTTAATCATCCTCCCGATCAATGTGAGAGGCCCCTTTCAAGATGTTCGGATACACTTCCACCACAACATTTGCGCCCATGGCTCTTTTAACAGCAAGTCGCTGAAGCAATCTCAATGTGAGGATAGCCGTGACTAATGATATCATGCCTCTAGGAAGTGATACCTATAGTCCTTACCTTTTCTTCCTAACAGCAGCCTGGATGTACTGTCCTCCTTCCATGAACATCTGAGTTCTGGAAGACTTTAGTAGAATTTGAATAGGCCAATTAAGGGACTTGACTCGATTCCTGCTGCACATTGATCTGAGCATCAATACATACTGCATATAAGTCTGGGCTTTCCGCGAGCCATAGTCCGTATCATCTTTACAGCATCGTTGAGCTGAAGTCCCTGTCCACTAATGGCTTTTTCCGCCGTTTGTGTGCTTGAGATGGAATCCATACTTAACGGGTTGACTCCACACTGCTTTGGAGGCATCTCAACAGCCAACCGCCAATCCTTTTATTTCGTCATGCTGGTATTCAATATGCGAGGAGCGGTTATTGGTTTGAGAAATCCTAGAGCCTTGTGTGGTCCCACCTTCTGACTTTGTTACTTATATCTTTTAGCAATTGTTGCCACCCTACTCACCTGCATCATTTATGGTTTGGGGGCTTGTTTTATTGGTGGCTTAGTAGGTGCTCGCTTCATAATCCTGAAGGATACTTGCGTTTGTCCCCCGAACACCACGGGTGCTCCAAACACTGAGGGTACCCTGAACACAGTGGGTACCTTGAAACCACAAGTACCACGAAAACCGTGGGCCCCTCTAACACCGAGGGCGCCCTCAGCAGCATGGGTCTGAAAACCGTGGGCTCCCAGAGCACCGAGGCCGCCCCGAACACTGACGGTGCCTTCAACACCGCGGGAGCCCAGAAAACCGCAAGCGCCTCGAACACTTATAGTCCCCCGAATACAGGGTGTTTCCCCAACATTGGGTGTGTCCCGAACACTAAGGGTGCCCCAAATACCAATGGTGCCTCTAATGTATACCTGGTTACTGAGACAGACCTTTCCCCGGACCCCGAGGAGGAGAGTCGCCGGGATGCAAGCTTCCACGAGATATGGTGCAAATAACTTCTACTGTGAAAATCACTAGCGATCACTCGGTAAGGAAGAACTTTCCTTTTGCACTTTTCCTCTTTATGCCGCCCTTCAGTTATTTGTTTCCTTTGTCACTTATTATCAATCGAAGAGGGGGAATAGGTATACCTGGTTCGTACACCCCACACGAGAATAATCTCACACATGGCCTGAAATTCTGGGAATGCAAAGTGGAGGATCTATCAGAATACTGGGTGCGGATTGGACCTGAACTACTTTTTCTGAACATTCCAGCAATGATTTCTGCAAGCAAGGAAGTTGGGGGAAGTTCCTTGAATTGTCTCTATGAACCCTCTATTCTACCATAGCTAGATAGGACAAGCAAGCATGGTAGGAATCGGAAGAATATACAGCTGTTTCCTCCTTGACTTCACTTTCGCCCCCTCTATCACCGGTGTTCCCGGGCGTCCCTGGCAGAGTGGGAAGGACCGCCGGCCGCGGCGTCTGTATCCGGGAAAGACGGGTATCTTATGGGTCGACGGCTGGGCCCTGCTGTTCTAGGGCAAACCGGCACTTAAAATAGGGTCCACCAATTGCTTGCAGGCGAGTAGCATTTTCACCACTCTCTCATATCCATTGGCAACTTCATACGAGAGTGGCACCCGGCACTTATTATCCGACTTGTTGGGGTTGACCTCAGTAAGTCCGAGCAGTATTTTCACCACTTCTCCATACTCACCATGAGCAGTATATAAGAGGAGTGCATTGCCCTACATATCTGCCTTGTTGGGGATGTCTCCGCGCCCAAGTAGTGTCTTCACACAGGGCTCATGTCCTTCGCCACCGGCATGCGAGAGAGGTGTTCGGTTCGCACTATCTGTCATGTCAGGGTTGACTTCTTCCCGCCTGAGCAGTATTTTCATCACTTACTCATGGCCCCTCCCAGCAGCCGATGCAAGGGGCCTATGACTTGCCCCTGAAAATTCTCTCCGTTTGTATCGCATCATCCCATGTCGGTCAAAGCGGCTACAATCTGAACAATTCCGATGAAAGAAGTGTGGTGCAGTCCACTGAATGTGGACAATCTACTCGGGCGCAAATTAAAGATCCGGAAAGAGTGACCTCAATATCTATGTTGCGACCATACATTTTGTTTGTCACTTCTTTCGGATCTCTAATTTGCGCCCGAGAGTTGTCTGTTGACAAAATTAATTGTACTGTACACCAAGGATCCATGGCAAAGGAACTCTTCTCTCGACCCCGCATTTTCAACACCACCTAATGATATTCCTCTGGGTCAAATATTAATTCCTACTATGTCTTCTACTATGTGTTTACATTTCATGTCTTTTTGTTTGGTTTCAATGATAGTCGGGTTGGTGAGGGAGTGCTGTTATCATGGCTGGTGTTTTTCTTGTTCGTTGATGTATGGTTAATTTTGTTAAAGCACCATATCTTGACAGCAAGGATCCACACGCTCGTCTAAGGCCAAAAGTAATTGGGTGGATACGTGGCCGTCATATTCCTGAAGCAGCTGCAGGGCAAGTAATCTGGACTGGGGCGAGAGTTCCCTTTCTGTATGTTCCAACTCCAACCCTCCAGCCATTCCAAGTCCTTGACGATACTAGGAAGGATGACAAGACGCTGACAGCTTTCATGGTGAGCACCACTAGAGGATTTCTCCCTAGGGACGTAAGTATCCCTCCTCCCCATCCTCCCCATCCAATCTAGACCCACCCTAACACGACCAACCCAGGAACCCATCACCGAACTTCCCGCAGAATTCGCAGCCCTAGATACCCTCCTCCACCGCTGCCCTATAAAGACCGCCACCAGCGAACCGGGTCTCCTGGCTGAATGCCGCCTGGGCGAGGTTGTCGAGCAGGAATTCCTGAACCTTGTTGAGCACGTAGGCAAGTTCGCGAACGACCAAGTCATGCTAACAGCGCTGTACCGAGACTACAGCTTCCTAGCGAGTTCGTACTTGCTCGAGCCGTGCCATCACAATATGCGGAAGAGCGGGAATTACGGGCTCGGGAGGAGTATACTACTGGAGAATATTAGTATGCCCTTAGCGGAGGTTGCGAGATTGTGAGTTTTCATCGAGATACATGTCCTTTCTTGAAGTGTGCTTGTTAATAGTGTTTAGGACAGGTAAATTTCCCGGAATAGATTTCTCAGGGGGGTTAAGATGGCTAATTTGGTAGATTTCCAACCATACATGGAGTACGCCGGCAGCTATGCACTCTATAATTACCGTCCCTTGGATCCCGCGTTGGGACTGACGTATGATAACATCGCGCCGATCCGCGCGTTCGAGAACGCCCTTGATAGGACTTCGTCTGAGGCGGGGTTCGTTCTCACACATGTTGACATGGTGAAGGAGAGTCCTGAACTCGTCGCAGGCGCAATGAACACTCTGAAAGGAGCAGAACACTATCTTGCGTACGGCGACAAGCAGTTATTCAAAGATGGGGTCAAGGGGGTGGTGAATAGCCTGACCAAGATCAACAGGGTTTTGGAAAGTTTGTTCCACTATATTCTCATACGTGCACGGTGGATGATACCTCATGATGCTAATATATGTCCCAATGTATGCAGGAATGTGGTCCCGCTCCAAACCTGGGGAATACGGCAACTTCCGGACTTATGACATTGCTCTTCCTCCCTCACTTCTTCCCCAAACTTGTTAAAAAATGTTGATTGAAACCCCAACCTAACCCCATCGCTTAAAAAAGGTTCATTTTCGGAATAACCGGACAATCAATGTTCCCCAACGCCGTGATCTACAAGGGCGCCTCCGACATGCCACTCTCATTCCGTGGTGAATCTGGAGCTAACGACAGCATGGTTCACCTCCCCCTTCCTCCTCAAACTGCTACAATAACTGACTTACTCCGCTCCACAGGTCCCGCTGAGCGACAACCTTCTCCAAATCTCCATGCCCAAATCCCCTCTTACAGAAATATTGAAAGACTTCCGCAAGTACCGCCCGGGAAACCCCATGGGGTTCCTATCATGGGTGAAGTCTTCCGCAGAGCAAGTCAAGATCAAGAACCTTGCGCTTGAGGATGCAGAGTCTGCAAGTATTTCCCCATCACTCTCACTCTCTAGTATCACAAGACTAATGGGAAAAAGCACTCTACCTCCACCCCCTAGATTAAGTCCGGGACTTCCGCTAGCGTCACTGGAATTTTATGAGCGAGTACATTATCAAGAAGACGGCTCACCCAACAGCGACTGGGGGGTCGCTGATCATTAGAGTACTTCCCCCCCTCCCCCCTCCTTCTTCCCCTGTGCTCTGTGCAGTGTTAATATATGTAAGCAGTGGTTACCAAACCAACTGAACGCAGTAATAAATATCCAAATGGAGGTATTCAAGGTCCTCGAGGACCTCAACCACGTCATACCCATAGTCGCTGAAGTCCGGGAGAAGGTCACCAAGCAGAAGGGGGACTTGGCGAAGGAGGTGGAGAAGTTTTGTGCTGAGAGGGGAGTCTAGCGGGATGGATGCGGCATGTTTTTTTGTCTTTGTTTCGAAAGAGGGAGAGGGCGGGTGTATGTTGAATGAACAAGTTAACGAATAAATGAATCCCATTACGCTATTACTGCACCCGAAGGAATTCTGTAGCCAGAGCATGGGAAATCACTCGCCTGTTATTCGCGCAGATTGTCGGAAGTATTACTTCAATGTGAGGTGCGGCGCACATATGTTCGGCCAATGGCCAGGCGACTTGGAATGTGGTGTACGGGGAAGTAACTAGAGTCATATTGATGTATGTTGATACTGCGGATTGTTATAAAGTACCGCAGTCTGGCGCATCTATAGGCGAGCAAGCAAGATAGAATCAATCTCTTTCTTTCTTTTATCGTTCAAGTCCCATTACTATACACTGCATCTCCGGCCTCTTCTGCGCGACCTCCGACACAGATGTAGCTCATCAGAGCAACCAGGTGGTGGGGGTCGAGTTTGTGAGCCATATCAGAGTATAGGCCAGGGGGAGGCAAGGAGGGGAGAAGAGGTTTTAGATAGACAAAGACGTAGTTTAACGCTGTGCACTGAACAGAGATGGGCAGTGCTAGTGTTGGGAGGGAAAGAAGAAGAAAAAGAGTTGAAGGTCGATGGGAGAGGTGCTGTGTGAGCAGGGAGAAAGGTGGCAAATACGGTAAAGCGAATTATTGGTAGGGATGGGCGTCATGGGATTACCTACGTAGTGGGTATCTTGGCATCGCATAGTTCGCTTGGTCCGCTACCTTTCCCCCAGCAGGCACCTCTCCCATCAACCTTCAACTCTTTTTCTTCTTTCTCTCTCAACACTAGCACTGCCCCCACCTCTGTTCAGTGCACAGCATTGAATTCCGTCTTTATCTATCCAAACCTCTTCTCTCATTGCCTTGCAAAACCTCCCCCACTCCTGCAACGCATCAAACCATCATTATTGCCGTGCCGGCAAGCCTTCCCTCTCCGCCTCCTACCCTCCACCACGTTCTTCACCCCTACTACAGTAAGTTCTTCTATGAGTTGGATTAACGATAGTGTGATTTTCCAAAAGGTCGTCGCGACATCCAAAATTCAAAAATTCCAGGAATCTTTTTTTTTCTTAGTCACAGAACGCCATATATCAAATCGGTGGAGATTGGTGAAAAATACCACATTCAGGCACTATGGCCGACAAACTCGACCCGCACCACTTAGTGGCTCTGATGAGCCACGTCTTTGACGGAAATCCAGACGGCTCTTCTTGCCACTTGGACCCTACATCTCTCAATCCCGGATATGGCATTACAAATAGACGCGAGACAAGTGTTCGCACCTTTCCCGTCCTGGATGCCATTGCCAGTATCTGTGTTTTTAAGAAGAAATCCCAGGTTGCGGCAGTTGCTTTACAATTGAACTCTAAAGAACAGCAAATCCGGCTAACGATCGCCGAGAACCAAGAAGTTGAGGACTGCGTGGATGACCATCTCAAGAACGTATGGAGAAACCTGCAAGCCCTATCGAATGAGTTGGCAGCGGAACGAGGATCGGGCAAGCACGAGGAAGGGTCACCGAATATACCTAAAGATGTGGCCCGCGCGTTGAGGGTAAAGATATTTAGTGAGATATACCAGTTCTCCTTGCAAAAGGAGATGAGGCGAGTAGGGAGGTGGTGGGGTGGCCTCCTCAATTTTGTTAGAAAGTTATATGACCGCCGTGGGAAGCCCCTACAAGGCGTTGAGTTGAACCTGTTCCACTTTGTGGCTGGGTTGGACTCCGCACTGCGGCTTATTCGTAAGCTTGAACGTCATCCTGAGCAGGGGCTCACAGATGGTGAGTGGGCAGAGGTATATGACGATAGCATTTTTGCGCACGCGAGAGCAAGACTTGTGCTTGCAGATAGGAATCAATTCGGCTGCGAGATTTTGGCCAGGGAGTTAAATGGTATGTCCCTTCTTACCCCCTTTACGGGTCATATGCAAAAGTATTCGCAGACCCCCTAGACTAGGGTTATACAGATACCTGGCAGGAAGAACCTGAATATTTGGGTCTGGTTTAGTGTGGGCGCGCAGATATGCACAGACAATTTACCATACAAAGATTTGCCTCCTGTGTTCAGGTTCTACATGTCGGGAACTTGTATATAAATTTATGTGAGAGCTGAGCGCTCGGCGTGCGACTTGTCCGGATACTTTTGCATTTGGCGAGTAGGTTTTGTTTTCTAGCCTTCGACCTAACTTCGCTTCTATACTAGATTCACCTCCAAGTGATCCCGCAGACGACTTCCGGCTTCGACGTGCTCTAGAGAAACTCACTTCCCTGACACGCCACATTGAGTGTCTAATTTCATTTGCCAATTCTCCCCGCCTCCGACCCGCCTTGGAATATCACATGTCCACTGCTACTGTCCCCGAGCAGACCCGTACCATAGAATTACCAGAATCGCAAGAGCAGTGGGAGGGCTTTTTGAGGGTTGCAGCTGCTAAGGTACTACCTGAGCAGGGGGACGATGCACTGGGGCTTGCAGAAAAATTTAAGAAGAACATTCGTTTGTGCTCACCCCACTGCGAATGTGCGCTCATTCAGTACCTCACGACTAGACATGGTGATTCCTGGGACAATGTTCCCGCATTTAGCTACATTGGGGTTTCTAAGCTCAGTTGCAGTGCCTGCCGAGTCTGGTTAGAAGCCTTCAACGAAGTGGGCCTACGGGAGTTCTATACCAGAGGATCGCACGGAAAATGGTACATGCCTTGGGCGATGCCTAGGGCAAAAGAGTCCTCGGGGGAGGTTATGTTGGAGGAGTCCTTGGGGGAGACTATCGCAGCAAAGATTTCTCGTGAATACATCAAGTATCTGAAGGGGCGGGCGCTTTACAAATCGGGCTTGGATAGCTGTGGTCTGTCGTTGAGCGGGGGAAAGAACCATTTAAGCGATGATCGCACGGCATCTATTATTGCCAAGATTGCTGCACGGCGGCGGGAAGCGGGAGGTACAATAGGGTTGCATTTAGCCTCCATGGAGTATTAGGGGAGTAGAGTGGTGGAATGGGTTTGGGCCGGGCGATATTTGAGAGAGATCCTGGGATCAAATGTGTGGATGATGGTTGGGGAAATGCTAACCTGTTTTTATTTTTTATTTTTTATTTTTTATTTTTTATTTTTTATTTTTTCTCCTTTTTTGCTCTTGTGGGTGGAATTTGTGCTTGCTCATTGTTGCAGAGGATATACATCTTGAAGCTGGCCGCAGTCTTGTCTGTATATTCTATCATCTGCTTTCTAGTACCTTTTACTTTTTCAATACTATTTGGTACCCTAGAACTGTAAAGTGAATTCAGGTAATGAAAATATGGGCGAGCCCCCCCATATGTACCATGTGGCCTAGACACTGTGCAAGGCTTCTGATGTTCTATCGCAAGAAAGTAATATCACATGTAGCACCAGTAGCCACCTCCTACACGACAGCCCCCTCCCGATCTATATCCTCAGCCATCACACCTCTGAGCTGTTACCGGGAAACCTCTAATCATAAACATGACCCATTCCGGCCCCACACCTTCCAGCGCGGCCTCACCAATACCTCCAAGATGATGGCGTTTTTAATATACCCCTAGGTATGCCCACTACTATTGTAACCCTAGTTGCTGTGGGACCTGTAAATAGCGTTGTTGGCACTTGAAGTGCCTTGTGCCATGCCAATGTGCCCGCCACGGCACAACGATGTGCCAGAGTGTAGTGAGATTAGCCGATGGCACTACCTGGCACAATTCAATTATTGTAGGCTGGTTTCTGTTATTGAGGAAGCAAATATTCAAGTTCGGTACAGTGAGAACTCAGAAGGATGAGAAGTGGGGGATATTCAATATTACTTGGGCTGGTAGATGGTTTCTTTGTTTTTTCTTCTTAAAAAGTCATTTTATTTGTACTGTACATGTAGTGCCGTGCCGGGCATATCGATTTGAAAGGTTGTGCCATGGCACAAACTCTGGCTACTTAGTGCCAACAACACTACCTGTAATGCCCTACAATGGCGCGCTATGTTCTACCGTAGGTCTTCAATACAGAATTCGCGAACTGGAAAAAGGCTTAAATTCGCCCCTCGGGTGTGCCTTCCTGCTTCACCGTAGTTTATCCAGCCCTCCAATATTTATTAAGGGTCCGAGATCTCTTTAACCCCTCAGGCACTGAGTCGGGGGAGTAGTAGCAGCAGACAAAAGCAGTTTCGGCCTCAACCGTCGGAATTTGGTTTTTCAAAACCCAACCCCTGTTGAGGCAACAAGCCAAAACCTTACCTCCTAGGGATACCGTCTGGGGTACGAATGTTCCCGTGTTCGAGTGAGTGGGATTCCGTGCTATATGAGGCGGGGTTGGGGGCGCTGATGGCGGATCCTAGTATGCTCTGATTTTTCTTCCATAGAAAGGAAACTACCCGGAAGATAATGTCACAGTTGCTCAGGCTAGGAATGGGCAGTACGACAAACTGTGCTGGGAAGGGAAATGTCGGTTTGACTAGTCCGAGCTCCCACCACGATATAGTACTTAAGCCTTCGCAGAACAGGCAAATGTCGGCGCGATCCTCCCTAGTGCGGTCACTTAAGGACAAATTGGCGCTTCCGTTACTCCCTCGCTGTTTCTAACATTTCTAGATAAAAGGCAAAGGTACTCGTACAGTATGCTTACCACTCCGCCTACGGTCAAGCAGCCTCCTCGTGTCACTCTGCCTGATATGAGGCGGGAAGCATGGCTGCGAGGCCTGGCGAGTCCATTGGTTCCGCTACGTATGCTTTCCAGGATATTTCCCCCTGTATTGAAGAGACTGATACTCCTGAATCAATGTGCTGCAGGGTCGATACGGACAGCATGCGCAGTATGATTTGCTGGCTGTGTACGCGCTAACGAATTGAGGGGTCTAAAGCGGAAGGGGGTCGGCTCGTTTGCTGTCAGAAGTGAGACCAAATAGCTCAAGGAGTGGAGCCCCCCAGTACATGGAACTGTATTCTAGGAAGGGTTGCAAGAGTGATCTGGGTAGTCACTGGGTGGAATCGCCTTGACCAATGGGGAATTCAGATATTAAGAAGTCCTCTGCCATTACCGAGTGAGGCACATTGAAGATATCTGGATAGGTGGAAATTTATTCCTTGAGAGTAAAATGGATCAATCGCGCAGACCGGTAGCCTCCTTCGTTGATCTTCTGTATTGGCCAAGGAAGGTGTTGTACTCTTGTAAATCTGATTAGCTAGATTTCTGGATTTCAACATGGCGCAATTGGAAACAAACCTGGAGAAGCACTTATCTGCATCAGTGGACCCAAGCGTCAAGTCCATCCATCCGTCTTTGGGTCCGGGCGGGACGGACGGCAGTATAGTACCTGAAGCGCTCGGGACGAACGGGTATCTTGGCGTCCTTCCGGATGACTGCCGGGGACGGACGGGCGGGGACTGTACGATAGGTGTCTCAGGTGGAGAAATTTGCCGGGTAACTCCGGACGACGGGCAGCCCCTAGGGGTGACGGGCGGGCCCTGCAGGTAATTGACTGACCCTACAGGTAATCGGCGGGCCCTATGATAGGTAATTAGTGAGGACTTCAGATGACGTGATGCTTGGGAACACTGATCACTTGTGGCAGCAACCACAAGTCCCCCCAATGCAGTCAGGGAAGCGTTACGCTCAAGACATGAGTAATCTGACAGCCCAAGAAATATTCAAAGTCCTAAGATCGTGGCTCTGGCCAACGCCCAAAGGTAGCACTAGAACCCGGTTGCGAAGACCATGTTAATGAGGGTTCCAATCTATAAGAAATTGGGTTAAAAATTAGTGATATCATACTGATCTTAGGATAGATAGGATCGGCGGAAGGGTGCAAACCTATCACCAACAGTATCACGTTTACTGATAATGAACCCATGAAGCAACCTATCGCTCCCAAACTCAGCATTAAAATTCCTCGCCTAAAGGACTAGATCGATTCCAACGAGTGCCTCTCCGGCTACGAGTATCTCATCTGGATTGGCAAACTTAGCAAGTATCTCCAGGGCGCTCGTAAGTCTCTGATCATTGTGTCTTCTTCCAGCGGTGTGGGTAAACTCCGCCTAGAAAAACTAGCCCTTAGTGGGAGGAGAATTGCTGACACCGTCACAGAGATCTACGCCAAACGGGGGAGAGGTTTTTTCATGAATGAGGATGAGCGGGACGACGGTGGATGTAGAACTGAGAGCCTGGGGGATTAGAGTTGCAGCGAGGGGGGACAGGTGGTTCAAGCGCCTGAATCCGGAGTATCATACCACTGGTTGGCCCGAAATTTGAGGGAAATTATACTTCTGTAGATTGCCAAGAACAAATCGATTTGCAAGCAGTTGAGGGAGAGGTATTCAAGTGTCGTCTCGGGCCAGAAGGGGTGGAAGGGGTGGAGGGCTGAAGCGAGTTTGGTGGAGAGTGACGAGGAAAAGGAAGAATGGGATAGTGAGAGGAGTGAGGAGAGTGGTGGGTCGGAGGAGAGAGACGAAAGCGAGGATACCGAAGATGAGAGTGAAGAAGACTATGGTGGCAGTGAGAATCAGTACCGCTCTAGCTCTCGTTCTAGGAAGAGCGGAGCCTCGATAACTAAAAGGTTTCCATTCATAAGGATAGTGGTCACGCCAGGGCAGGAGGAGTAGCCAAGGGTCGAAAGGATACTAACGCAGGATGTGAGAGCCAGGGGGGTGAAGACGGTCCGGGGCTAGGAGAGGCGTTGCCAATACTACTGGTATATAAGAAAATTCTGTTCACTGCTTTAGCCAAAAATATTTACGTCTTATTTTCGGTTTTTTCTCTATGCTCTAGCGTGCTCGGGGCTTTGTATGGGTTCAATCATGTTGTACTCGAGTAATCCCCAATCCTTTGTCTCCTCAGTGTTTGTAGTGCTTACTTTGTAGCATGCCCTCGTTGGAAAAGGGCACTTTGAAGTTATTTGTTGTCGATGTCTGCATGGAGACAGCAAAATGTATAAGTCATGAGTGTATTGGAGAGGTTCAAGAAAAGGAACGTCAAAGTCAGGGTAGTGAGCGAAAGGTCGTACCCCTCCGCTTGGCCATGGGCGACCGCGTCCTTTGCAATATCGGCTGCATCTTTTCCGTTGCCCTTTCGTAGAGTTTAACAATGCCTCCCTCGCGCTCTGTGAGCTCCTTCAAGTTGCGTACCTGTACGAGTTGCTCCACAGCACCGGAACGGGAAGTGTCGCAGGCAGCCACCAGGACATTGTCTTTTTGGAGAAGAAAAAAAATCAAATCTTCGTTGGTGGGCCCAAATACAGCCGAAACCCCACCAAAATCAATGAAATTCATGGTATGGGAAATCTCTATTTGCACCCCCATTTCTCAATTGATTAGAATGAGAAACATATCAATGGTTAGTCAGGGACCTAGTGACAATCGAATTCGCATTCGTATCAAGTATTCTTGCCGGTTCTAGTTAACTGGGGCAAATAATTAAATCCAGGAGATAAGGGCCAAGAATTTGTATGGGCCCCCATAGAAAAAGATACATGCTTTCCATATCGCGAATTTCACATCACCACAGCTCACCCAATGTTACACTATTCACTCCCATAGTGAAACGGACTGTTTAGAATAGACAAGATGACTATTTCACCAAGAATTGATCACCTGGCACTGTAAGTGGCAGAGTTCTGGTGCTGAAAATTGTCATTTCTGGGGCAAAAAGGGCCACCAAAGATGAGTTCTGTCATGGTGCTGTACATTGCATAACTGTTTATTTATTTTTGTCTCTACATTAAAATTCTTAAATGAGTCTCCGAATAGGATGCACAGCTGCTCATGAAAAAAAAAAACACTGATCTTTTCCCCTCTCTTCTCCGGCGCCCTCCCACGATCACCCCACCTACGATGCGTATGCTGTGAGTGTCACGGGGCGACGGATACCGGGCACCAGCGATCTGTTGGGGCTGGCCTGGCCTCCGGCACGAGCTGGCTCCTCGTCGAAATAGCGAACAACCTGCAATATGTGTTGCAGCTACGTTCTTTCCACATGGCCCCAGAGTTTCTCCCCTGTTCGCATATGTCATTGATTCTCGGGGGCTCAATTAAGCAGTGAAAGGGAGCAGTATTCCGAACCGTCCAGTTTGTCCGTCTTGGAGGTAGGACCGGACGGACCGCCGGTGGCAGTCCCACTTTTTTTAAGTCCATGACTGACTAGGGCAGACGGAGGTAGGAACAGACGCCCTACCGGGTGCGGTAGGGCTCTGTAGTGTTTTCATATTATGGTGCATCTCTTTAGCTGGTAGGCTCAGAAACTTCAAGTTCATGATTTGATCTTGCTAATTGTTTATGATCAGGCAATTCATGTGCCATATGCGTAAACTAATAAGCAAGTAAGAATAGATCTTTAAGAAAGGAAAAAGCCAAAAGTTTTTTCCAAATTAGAACTCAAAAACCACCGGCATGAATCTGCAAAGCCGCAAGCGTATCTTCGCTGGAGAGGGTACCAGTACTATCGCTATCTGAAAGTGGTGATATTGGTTGCAGATATCCGGATCCGAGAGGGTCAATTGAGTTTCCCAGTAATCCTTCTAGAAAATCCCAGGAATTGTGCTGAGAGTCAACTCCGATTGTATCAGTTCTCTTCTCCGGCTTTGTTGTGACATCACTCCCCCGACGATAGTTAAATCAAAAGACTTATGGAAAAACTCAAAAAGGAAAATAAGGCTCATAGCGGAATGATTGGTCCAGTCTTATCTTAACACTTGGAGCACTTGGTGATCTATTTAACCTTCTTCTCTTTCTTGCAGGCGTATCGTTTATATTGTGTCAGTTACATGGCATCACCATATATCACTCATAGCTCGCCTTCAACCCAGGCAGTCCTCTGCGATCCCCGGTTCTTCCCCCGAGTAATTCGCCCTACACAGGATCACGGCTAGCAGTCCCGTCCCGTCTTCTTGGAATTGTCCCCACGGTCCCTGTGCCCCCCCCGGACGGTTAGGAACACTGAAGGGGAGTCGTAGTGGAGGAACAGTTGTTTTTATTCTCTTCAGGTTTAGAAGTTCACTACTACAGGGCACCTATCCTAGCCACCCTGGTAATTCCGGTAGCTTGGTTATTGGTCTCTCTGGTCATTGAAATTCTCGCTCTCATATCTTTATGGAATAGAGATGGCTTTCACTGCTGATCCTACTTTGCGACTCCGACCTCTGCACTAGGAGCACGAGGCAAGCGAAATAATTGCATGTGGCTGCCTTCTAGTTAATAAAAACAAAATCACATTATTGCTTTACAATAGAGCGGGAAGCAGAAACAGTTGCTGAGAGATCTTGTCCAGATGCCATTAATTCTATACCCAAATGAAGCTCTAGAAGTGCCCAATGATTAAAACAGTGATTCCAACGATAAGGCGGTAAGAAGATTAAATTCCAATGTCAAAGATGCCACCCCGCCAACTTCAGGGACCAAACCTAGTCCTCTGCCTGAGGCACCATGGCTCACTCGGGTGCATAGGGTAGAGTTAGAATAACCCCGCAACGGTTAGCCCTAGCTAGCCTAGCCTCGATATTACCGAAAACTCCTGTTGAATTTCTGATTGTTGTCTGAGTCTTCCATTGTCCTCAAACAACGGCTTTGTCTAAAGCGTTTCTTTCCTATATCATTGCACTCTATTGGGTTGCATCTTTTGTGGTGGTGAGACGTCACCAGGTGGGTCTTGATTACTGAGCAGCTATTTTTGTATCAGCTAGGCTTCATTGGGCTCTCCAGGTTTGGAGGCGTACATTGGAACTGATGATGCGTTCGGGGCTGAAGACAGGAAACCGGTTACTTTTCATGACGGATGAGGTCACTTACATTCTCTATATATGTTTGGCCTTTTGGCCCCTCTCTTTGGATAATAAGTAAGAATGATACGGCGAGCAGAAGTTGTTCGAAGTCTTTACAGTTCCGCGTTCACATATTGAGGCACAAAAACAACAACTCCTATGCCCTTCTTGGGCAAATACTTGAATGAGACACTCATCTCAAAGAGAAACCCACCACATTCCATATCTTCGCCGATCAGGTATTTGAGTAGAAGGTGGCAGAGCTTACTGCAGCGGGTCGGTCGCACTGGCATTAATATTAGATTCGGACCCTTCTGCACAAGGTAAACCTCAGTAGCCTTCCCTTAACTTTAGCCCGGCATGACAATTAGACTCCCTTTGCCCATTCTACTGTAGGTTTCCCATCCTGGCGCACACCTTACGGGTAACTATGCGGCACCTGACCTGACTACCACAATTCACCCCTGGCTCACGGCTGTCTCGCTAAATTAAATGTGTAGTTGTAGGCACTGACCTTCCTGCCTACCAAATTCTGCTGATATCCTTTCCTTCTGCCGTGTGTCGTGTTGGCGGCTTGCGTGCAAGCAAAAGCCTTTCCTACAGTCCCAACGTGTGAAGCTTTTAGATTGCATAATATTAGGGTTCTGGCCAGGAGATAATGAGGGGGATTTCGTGGCGTGGCCCGGATAAAGCGCCACTTACCAAGAAGTTGCCGGTCTAGGGAATAGTGCATTATTAAAGAAGAATGTTCAGGCAGGGCATCCGTCCCCGACAGCTTCCTACAGAGGAGAGATCTGCTCTTGCAGTGTTAGGGCAAGAAAGATGTGGCGGCGACGGTACCACCTCGGGCATTAGAAGTGCAGCCCCCCCGAGGTCAGCGATAGGGGTGGCTGCTCAGGAGCCATGTACCGCCCACCAATCTGTGGAACACAATAAGGACAAATCAATAACGGGCTACATTGAAACTTTTCGATTGCTCGAACAAACCTGCAATTGAGGCATAGTCAAATATATAAAGTGAACAAGAATTTTTTTATTTGAAGGTTTTTGAGGGCGGAAGCAGAGGTACCGCTGGCCCGGAGGAGGAAGGAATGTAGATTGCGGTGAGCAAATGGTTCCTATCTCCACTCCCAAGGCACGACAGAGCTCCTCAGCTCGTAGCGGCCTTTCTGAATACAAGACCCACGTCAACATCTTCAGTCCGAGTACCGACTTATATCCCTTCTGCGTTTTCAGTCGTATTGGAGTTGCCGTGTGGGCACCGCTCGGTCCAGTTCCAAGTACCATCTTTTCAAGCCTTTTCTTTCTCCCCCGAATCAGGGTTCCGAACCGTCCAGGGGCCCCACGGGAACGGCGGGGATAATACCAAGAAGAAAGGACGGGACGGGACCGCTAGCCGTGGTCTTGTGTAGGGAAAATTACTCGGGGGACTGCCGGGCTAGGCTGGGACCACCGGGCCCTACAGGATAGGCCTTTATTAGTATAGTGAGACAAACCGGAAAACGGCTGCTTTGGCGGACGGCAGGTATTAGGGATGACGGCGCACATGTGGAAAAATGGGGGGACGGCTGGGGGCTGCAGACAAACTATGAGTGATATATGGTGATGCTATGTAACCGACAACAATGGGCGATGTGCCTGCGACAAAAAGAAAGGTTAAATAGATCATCAAATGCTCTAAGCTTTATTTTCCATTTAAAATACTTCCATAAGCCTTAACCATAGTCACGGCGGTGATGTTGCAACAAAGCCAAAGAACTGACGCAACCGAAGTTGGCTCGCAGCACGATGCATGGAATTTTCCAGAGAAGTTACCGGAAAATTCAATGGATCCGGATATCTGCGACCAGTATGAGAACTTTCCGACCGCGATAGTGCTAGTACCCTCTCCAGCGAGGATACGATTACCTTGCAGATCCATGCCGGTGGTTTCTGAGTTCTAATTTGGTAAAAAACAAATTTTGCATTTTTATTTTTTAATGATGCATTCTTGCTTATTAGTTTACACATAGGGCACATGGCTTGCATTAACCATAAACTATGAGAGAGAACAAATCATTAACTTGAAGTTTCCGAGAATACCAGCCAAAGAGATGTAACAGGAAAAACACAACAGTCCGGTCCTACCTCCATCTGCCCTAGTCAGTCCGTGGGGTCGAAAAAAGACGCACTACCACCGGAGGTCCATCCGGTCCTACCCCCAAGACGGAAGGACTGGACGGTTCTGAACACTGGGTACAAGGAGTGGACCACTTCACAGTTCTTGGGGTGGCTGCGCATGTACGAGTACGCTTTCCATCGACATCCGGGTTTGAAAAAGCTTGATTATCCCTTCATGTCTATTCTCAACAGCGCATTCGAGTGGTGTTCGGGCATCAAAACCCTGCCGATTAGGGTCGACGTCTTCCCGTTCCAGCAGTAGCTTGACCACCCTCTCGTGTCCTTTACATGCTGCAGCCCCGAGTGGTGTTCGATTATTCCTCTTCCTTGGGCGATTAGGGTCAACATCCTTTCGGCAGAGTAGCAGCTTTACAACCCCTTCATTTCCGGAATTAGCTGCCCAAAAGAGTGGTGTACCGCCTTGGTCATCTAGCCTATTGGGTTCGATATCTTCCCTTTCCAGCAGTAGCTCAACCACCCTCTCATGTCCCCCAACTGCAGCAGCCCAGAGTGGTGTTCGATTATTCCCCTTCTTTGGGTGATTGGGGTCAACGTCCTTTCGGCAAAGTAGCAGCTTGACAACCCCTTCATGTCCCGAATTAGCTGCCCAAAAGAGTGGTGTACCGCCTTGGTCATCTAGCATATCGGGTTCTACATCTTCCCTTTCCAGCAGTAGCTTAACCACCCGCTCATGTCCTTTACACGCAGCAGCCCGGAGTGGTGTTCGCTTATCCCCCTTTTTTCGGCGATTAGGGTCAACGTCCTCTCGGCCAAGTAGTAGTTTGACAACCCCTTCGTTTCCGAAGTGGGCTGCCCAAAAGAGTGGTGTACGTACCACCTTCTTCATCTACCTTATCGGGTTTAACATCTTCCCGTTCCAGCAGTAGCTTGATCACTCCCTCATGTCCCTTAAATGCAGCAGCCCATAGTGGTGTTCGATTATACCTCATTCTAGGGCGATTAGGGTCAACATCCTTTCGGCCAGTGTTCTCAACGGGGCAGTCCGTCCGTCTTTAGTCAGGACGAGGACGGACGACGTTTTGCCGTCCCGTCCCGTCCTCCAGCCAAATTGCCCGACGATTCCGAGTGGAGGACGTCGGGCCCCGCAGTCCCCCACTATGATAGTACCCCTGTAATGTCTCAGTTATCTCCTTTGATTCTTTGCGCCAGGATATGAGTTTTTAGAAAAAGCAAGAATGAAACAAAACAAACGCCATGAATGAAGGCTGCTTAAAAATAGTAAGTCTATCGCCACCCTCAATTGGGTCAAGTTCAGTTGGGTTGAGTATACCTGGAACGGTGCTAACATCAAAATCCCAAATAGTTGTTGGGGAGTGGAATCCCCGAGGGGAATCGGCTCGAACATACTGGATAGAGATTGAAGGAAATGTGGAATTAAGATATCCAAAATGGTTGAAGTCCAACTTAGTAGCCAATTTCTGTATCAACCCGATCGTGCAATTCATATTAGATACTGTTTTTTATTTTCAACAATTGGCGACTTTACAGCCTTTTTATTATCGGTATCTGATGCCATCCTAACATAGTACGCCGCTTCACAATCTCATTGAATCTATGAAGGCTCTATTGCTGATTGGACTCCTGGTATTATTCTCCTTCAAGCGAACCCACCATACCAACTGCATCTCATCTTTTATCCAAGTCACCAGTATTCACTAACAGTCCCCCACTGTCCCCTGTATTTCCCTGTAGTCCCCCACTATCCCCTGCCGTCATCTGCTATCCCTGGCGTTTCTTCATAGGGACTGCGATTGCCGGCCGTCACTCGTCGTCAGTCGCAGTCCTTAGCAGTCCTCCGTAGTCCCCCGTAGTCACCCCTGTGCCCCGCAGTCCCCTACAGTCCCCTGTCGTCCCCCACCGTTGACTACGATTCCCACAACAAACCCGCAGTCTTCATGCACACCCTGCATAGTAGTGTCTCAGATTGCCGGGCCCGTCGTCCTCGCTAAAGACGGCCGTCTTTAGACTTTGCAGACGAGGACGGCATATTTTCTGCCGTCCCGTCCGGTCCCGGGCTCTTGGCAGTCCGTCCTCGGGGCCCTGTCGGGCCCCTAGACCGTTGAGAACACTGGATGAAGCCACTTCTGAGGAAAACATCCTACAGCTTTTTAATTTTAACCAGGCGCTGTAAGAAAAAGGAGTTCACGTGCCAAAAGTGAAAATTTGGTTAGTGAAATAAGTGATAGAACCTAGTGCCATGACACAGCACATTGCAAGTGGCCAGTTCGAGTAAGGGAATCTTGTTACATACATTGCCGCCTTGGCTGCATAGCGAGTTTGGCGAGTTTTTGCGGGTACTCGAGTAAGTGGACTCAATCTCTCCGCTGCACAGGATGAGGTGCCACTGCCGGGCCCACCATCTCCACACTCCTGTTAGTTTCCTGGGCTGGTAACCCTGAACTTCGGCCAGTGCCATGCTATCGGTCGTAGGAACACCAAACACCAGCCCCCCTCCTCTCCTCTCCTCCCTGTCCTGTTCCTAGCCCTTCCTGAAAACTGGCTGGAAACCACATGGCTCGCACAAGATAGTAGCTATGAGAACCCCCATCTCTACGCGGTTCCGACCCATGCATGGGGCATCCTCCTGACAGAGGTTGAGTCTCCAGCGGTGAGCACAAGAGAACCGTGGGTGCCGAAATAGCATGGCCCTCCTGTGCTGTGGAAGAGCGAGGGAACCCTCGGAGGAAATTTTCGGATAGAGGGCTTCGCCCTCATGGCTGTTTGAGCCTAAAGAAAGGCCGAAAGCAGGAAAGAACAAAAGCACGATCGTAATAGTCTCGAAACACAGCATAACTTGGAAGAACGAATCTGAACGATGGACTAGTTCGCTACTCCACCAGTCAAAGAGAAGCTAGTAGATACCTATATATCTCTCCAACTAACAACACCGCAAGACTCAACAGGCGAAGTAGTTGGTGTGAAGGAGGGAAATTCATGTTAATGTGATTAAGGTATGGTGGTGTAGGTTGTAGAAGCCAAATGAGAAGGAAAGAGAAGACAAGGAGGAAGGAAATTTTACAGGAGAAAATATTTCCACAATTTCGTGTCCTGCAGCCTCAGAGAGCAGGCATTTCGTAGCGAGTAACTGCGAGTTTGTTACTTGGAATTGAACAATATTTTTGAACACGACCACTATTACATAACACCGAGATCCAAGCGAAAAAGTGAATTTAGGCGGTATGCAATCTCCCAATCTGTGTACAGATTCCGCAGCTTTTTAGCGTGGTTAATGGAATATGTTAACCTTAGATCTTTACCAAAGTTAGTATAGCCATGGAGCTCCTGCTGTAACTTAACCAGTAGAAAACATCCCCGAGGTTATGACATTTGAACTATTCCTAATCTTAGAATATTCCAAGGAACTAAAGAGCGACAAATACACACGAAGGGATAATATCTGTATTCACAACAGTCCCGAGTACCGTAGAATCTGGCCTTATTGACCTTTACCAAGTAAAGGTTGGCAAAAATTGGTGTTGGACTATACTATATATGGAAGAAAAAATCAAAAAAAATCATATCAATACGAACGAGCAATAAAACCTGATTTCTCTTGCTAATTGGGCGTCAGGAGATCTGAATTTGCCACGAAAGTGGTACAGTCTTGCGAGTCACCTCATTGGCAATGCCCCTATATGACCAGATTCTAAGGCGTTGCCTTATCAATATCATTTGTGTTCACAAATTTTTCCCTTCTCCCAGTCACCTGACGGGTAGAGGCCACATACGGTAACTTGGTGGGTGAGATGGAATCCATACTTAAGGGGTTGGCTCCACACTGGCTTGGAGACATCTGAACAGCCAACCACCAATCATTTTATTTCGTCATGCTGGTATTCACAACGCGAGGAGCAATTATTGGTTTGAGAAATCCTAGAGTCTTGTGTGGTCTCACTTACTAACTTTGTTTCTTATATCTTTCAGCAATTGTTGCCATGCTACCCACCTGCATTATTTATGGTTTGGGGGCTAGTTTTATGGGTGGTTTAGAGGTACTCGCTTCATAGTCCTGAAGGATACTTGCGTTTGTCCCCCGAACATCATGGGTGCTCCGAACACTATGGGTACCCTAAAAAGCACGAGCGTCCCGAAAGCCATAAGTACCTCGAACACCGTGGATACCCTGAAAACCACAAGTACCACGAAAACCATTCCCTGTAACACTGAGGGTGCCTTGAGCACCGGGGGTACTCTGAAAACCGTGGGTTCCCCGAACACCGACGGTACCCTCAACACCGCCGGAGCCCAGAAAACCGCAGGTGCCTCAAACACTTATGGTCCCCCGAATAAGGATGTGTCCCCAATATTGAGTGTCCCGAACACTAAGGGTACCCCAAATACCAATGGTGCCTCCAATGGACACCTAGCCACTAATATAGAGCTCTCCCCAGGCTCTGAGGAGGAGAATCGCCGGGATGCAAGATTCCACGCGATATGGTGCAAATACTTCTACTGTGAAGATCACTTGCGATCACTCGGTACTGAAGAACTTCCCTTTTGCACTTTTCCCCTTTATGCCGCCCTTCAGTTATTTGTTTCCTTTGTCACTTATTATCAATCGAAGAGGAGGAATGGGTATACCAGGTTCGCACACCCCACACGAGGATTCCCATACATGGCCTGAAATTCTGGCAATGCAAAGTGGAGGATGTATCAGAATACTGGGTGCGGGTTGGACCTGAACTACTTTTTCTGAACATGCTGGCAATGACTGTTGAAAATGGTGTTGCTCGCCATACTCTCACGATACTTCCTTTGTTTAGATAGCTTCTGGGAGCGCGCTTGTTTGTGGCTTTGGACATGCGCTGATGATCCTGGCATATGGCTCCGGCATCGGGTATAGGTTTGTGGTCGGAGATGTGCTGAGGATTCAGGCATGGGTTTGTCTTCAGAGACTCGCTTTAGCTTCGGGTATACAGTTCAGCTTTAAGCGTTTAGTTTGTATGTTCAGGAAAGCATTACGAATACAGGAATACGCGATAGTTTTGGGATTGTGCAGCTTTCGGGAAAGCCGGGTGAAAATTCGGGAGAAAAGCGGAAACACAGTAAGGCCAGCTTGAGAGAACTGGAAGCCCGGAGGTGGGAAGGGGTTTGTTTTTCTTTTAGTTAGCTGAGAGTGCTCACGGGGGAAGGAGAGACTCACATGGAGCAGTGTGGTGCCTCATGGATGGCTATGAGGTCTTTGTGGGTATATACTCCTGTGATCGCTCTTCGTTAGTTAGTTGAACGGAGTTGTCGTTGAGCGTGAGCCTGAGGTTGTTGTTGGTGAAAAGATTCTTTTCCCCGCCTGAAGTATGCGATCGTTTTTTCGTTGTGAGCTGCTTAGCGTTTCGTTTCGTTTCATCGTTCGTCACTCACCGTGAATCTTTTTCGCCGTCAAAGTCCAAAAATGATTTCTTCAAGCAAGCAAGTTGGGGAAGCTCCTTGAATTGTCAATATAAACCCTCTATTCTACCATAGCTAGATAGGACAAGCAAACAGGATAGGAATCGGAAGAATATACAGCTGTTTCCTCCTTGACTTCACTTTCATCCCCTCTATCGCAAGTTTTTCCAACCGTCCCGGGTGTTCACTTATCGGGCACGAGAAGGACAGCTCCCCCAAGGCCAGCACTAAGGATGGCTGCCCAGGAGTAATGTACCGCTTATAAATCTGTGGAACCTACAGTCACTCGTCATAAGTGTTCGTGATCTGAGACCTGTTTAATTAGCGATTGCGCCATGCTGGGCCATGGGTTAGTGGGGGTTGTCAACCAGCGTTCGCGCGCGCACAACTCAACGATCACTCAAGTCAACGATCACCCTGATGATCAACAATCTCCCAATAATAAATAAATTGAATGGTAGAAATAGAAAAAAATACTAGCTAATACTTTGTATAACCCCCCCTTGCTTCCAAAACTGCAGCTACCCTATCAGGCATTGATCTCCACAACTTCTCAAAAAACTCCTCAGGAATTGTCTCCCAAACCAAGGGTAATACATGTGCAAGCCTTCTCTTCACAGCCTCTTTTCCTCCTGGGGTATCTCCAATCCTTGGATACTGCTGGTGTAATCGCTTTTTAAGCTCAACCCATGCATGTTCAATAGGATTCAAATCAGGGGAATATGGGGGATGCTCCTCAACCTCAATAAAATTTCTCTGAAACCAATCCATAACACTATATGCCTTGTGAACAGGAGCATTATCTTGCTGAAAGAGAATATCTTCAAGTTGAATACCCAAGGAAATCATTTGATTAATGACAGGAAAAAGATATCTTCTTAAAAGTCTAACATACCTGGTCTTATTGATATTTTGTGTAATAGGAACCAAAGGACCCCTTCTCTGACCCCAGAAGCACCCCCAAACCATAAGAGAAATTCCCTTATCCTTCTCTTTTGGATGAATACAGTCAGCCAGCCACTTCTCTCCTGGCTCTCTGAAAACCCATTGCTGCCTTGGATCCTTAGATTTCTCTACACTGCACTCATCACTCCAAATAACTCTTTTGAAATCCTCAACTGTCCAATCCTTATGCACTGTTGCCCATCTCAATCTCTTAGCAACATGCTCAGGTTTGAGTCTAGGTCTTGATTTGGCTAGCCATTTCTTAATATTGGCTTCTCTGAGTATCCTATCCACTATTGAATTATATATTAGTTAGCTGAAATCATAGTCTGTCACTCTGCCTAAGTGTAGCACAGGTACTCAGGGTAGCACAGAAACTCCGGGGTTTTTTTTGTTACCTGTAGAAAGTGATACACCAGGAGCATATCGATCACGGAAGTCAGATCTGGTCATTTTTCGATTTGACTTGGCTGCTCGAATGAGGGTGCGACGCTGTCGTTGGCTAAGAAGGGAAGGGCGACCAGGGCGAGGAATGTTATCCAGAGACTGGCGTTCACATGCTCGAGCAAGGAAGCTTTTAATTGTTGTCCAAGGCCGGCCAATAATTTGAGCCACAAGGGTAATGTTGCGAAGGCAATAGAAAAAGGCAATAATCATTCCCTTTTCAACATTGGTCATTTCTCGCCTGGATGTTTTAGGAGGGCATCTTTTTTGTGGAGGAGCATATCCCGATCGGTTAACCATGGTTGAATTATTTGACTGTAGACTCGGAAGTGTTGTGTTGAATGGGGAGAGTCACGATCACGGTCGCAATCTGGCATTTTTGGCGAGGTTGCTTACTAAGCTTTCACGAACACTTATGACGAGTGACTGTAATAAGAATAAGTCAGTGAATAGGATACTTTGAAGTCCCCCGATTCCTCGGACAGACCTGCTGTTGACCGCATAGTCAAATATACGAAACGAATAAGGATTTTTTATTTGAAGCTCTCTAAGGGCGAAAGTAGATGTTCTGCTGGTCCGGAAGAGGAAAGAATGTAGATAGCGGTGAATGAAGGGTTTAAGGAAAAGAAGGACCCAAGCAGACTTTGGGTGATTCATATCCATCCCACATTTTCCTTATCATGACGCATCTAATTGCTTGACGGGCAATTCAGGGAATATGAGTAGTACTTACACGATCACCAAGTTTTGGGCTACAACCAGTAGTGTTGAAAATATTGGAAATGGAAGTAATGATTGGATAAAAGGATTTCATGGAGGAAAAGCGAAGTGGCTCAAGGAAGCAAGAGTAATTGTGTTGAAGGGTTAAGGAGCTCACTCTTTGAGAGAGAAGGAAGGGAAGGATAAGGAGAAGGAAATTTATAGGAGAAAGGTTTTCAACGCTTGCATGTCTCACTGGTGCGCACGCCTACTACTACTATATGAGTGTGGTCACTTCCGGCAGGGAGCCTAGTTACCATCCATACCAACTGGTGTTCCTGCTTTGTTACAAAATTGGCGACTCTCATTATATGCGTTATATAAATAAATACGTGCTGCTAGAATCCCAGTCAGCAAGTACTCCACCTATCACGACCTCCAAGATGTAAAGAGATCCTCTATTGCGAATCAAATACAACGAAGGACGAAAAAAATAACAAAATGGATGATCACGTTGCTTCTGTCCCAAATAGTGGAATGAGCGCACCAACGGTAGTCAACCTAGGGCTGACTTAAAATCTGATTACGACCGACTCGCGGATCTCGACTTCGACATCGAGGATCTCGTTCGCTACAAGAAGCTGCTTGCACTCCTTGACAACGACAGAACCGTCTTCACGGGAGAGGGTGTTGGGCATGACACCGATCCAGATGATGACAGGGGCGATGTGCTCGTCAACAATACCAATGCGTACGACATCCATGCTCGTCCACTTCACTCCCTTTGACTCCAGGATGTCGTGGATCTGAGAGCCAAGACTGTCCCAGACCCGGTTCAGGGGGTGGTTGCCGACGGGCCTAAGCTCCTTGCACGGGGGGTGAGCCCAAGGGCCTGTAGACAGCTTCCAAGTATCGTTCCCCGTGCGAGCCACGAGAATTGGCCTGGAGCGCAGCCCATAATAGTAGTGCTTGGCCTCCAGGTCGGAGATAGATGCAGCGGTGATCTCAGCAGAGGCCATGTGGGAGACAGAGAGCAGAAGAAAATCTGTAGTGCTCTTCAAAGCGGCTAGTTCGTCAGTCACAGAGTCACTAAAGGAGACGCTCGAGAGCTCACGCAACGAGGGGGGCAGGCACAGTCAACCCTTCTCTTAATATAGGAGAATGCGCTCGGGACGGATAGTAGTTAAAGTAAGAGGTTAAAACTGGAAATTGAGCGTAATGGCAGGTACGTACAGGATCTGGTTTATAATATTATATCGATGGGAACCAGTTGAGAGACGAGCAAGCTGGTTATAACGAACTTAGAAAAGTGGTTGCAGAGAGGTGGCCAGGTCTCCAGGTGAAGAGAGGGAGGACAACCCTCATTTTATATCTTTCCCTCTAGCATTTATGATATCATACTAAAAAAAAATAAACCTAAAAAGAGCGCAAGCAAAAATATCCCAACCCAAATATTATTCACAAACACACTATAAAATTTTCCCATGAAAGGGAAAAAAAGTACTGCTTTAGTAAGAAAGCTGCCCAGAAAGGTAATAGCATCCGGCCCCAAGTTACGTTACAGGTATCGAAGCACGAAACCGTCTGGGGGGTGCTTAGCACGCCTTGCTTTCAGCTGTTAGCTCGCTACCGTATCTCAAAGCATGATTTGAAAAATTCATTGTGACCGGCTTGGTAGCGTTACTAAATTTTTGGGAGGATGCGTTATCATACAACAGATGTTTTTCACTTTAGATCCCAACCATACCATGTTTATCCCATGCAAATTTTGGAAGAAGAAAAAACCCCGATGCCATACCGTGCTATACTTCAGCTACATCGTATAACTTAAAATTTTTAAATAAATCTCCGAATCGGATGCGCAGCTGCCCATGAAAAAACCCTCCGTAAAAAAAATTATTTCCTAGTTTTTCCTTTTCTCCTTGGAGGAGTTTGGAGCAGGTGAGAGAAATACGTCCGGTGTTCGGGGGAGTGGAAGGCCAAGTGGGCGACGTCGAGAAAATAAAAGGTTCGTTGGAAAGACAATTTAGGTCTATATAAGTCGCCTCAGACTGCACAGGAAGAATGATTTCCCCGGGTATCCCTCTACCGAACATAGCCTAATTTTATGACAGTTGAAATGCAATCCTATGATGCTGTAGAAGTTGTTCCCTAGAATGAACGAGCACCCAGAGCACATGGCGTTGGATGGTCTGCTCCACATATACACAGCACTAGCTCAAACCCTTTTGCCCAATGCAATTGAACCCCAAAAGTATCCACCTCAACTACCCCCTCTCGGAGTACAATTCCTATCAGAATCTGCTGAAATTTTGCAGCGGATGAATAAATCCGTAGACTGAATAGGGAATAATACACGATTTTTAGGTATTGTAAGGGGAGGGAAATGCCACTTTATGTGAGCCACAATCTATAATAGGTTGTGAAGACAAAACTTGGTTGGGCAGAAGAAAAAAGAGCAAGTGCTAAAAAGCTGTGGTGTTAGTGATAGAGGGCTTGGGTACTGGTCTGGAGAGTAGGAGGCTAACGACTAGTTGAATCTTTTTACTCTAACTTCATGGCCTTAAAGAAGCTGTCATAGGGGGTATGCCGGGTGTTCTGCTTAGACTGGGTGTGGGTAGGCTGGACTCGGAGGAGGTATTTAAGGAAGCAGCACAATCACATAAAAGGCACAAAAGGTTATTGATGGGTGGGAACTGTGGTTTGCCTATGCTGAAAAGTTGCAGACTACCACTTCCGAAAAGCCCACATTCACATGAATCGACGCCCTAGCACAATGTGTAGTGGAACATCGTGTCAACCCTCTTGATTCACTTAATTAAATTCCACTAAAGTCTTCCAGCATTTGGAAGTTAGTAATAAGGAGGCTACATATACAGGCTGAGGTTGGGAGGCCTCTTTGTGGAAGAGCAGAGATTACAGGAACCACTTCTTTGAGGCGTGATATCATTAGTTATCTTCACATTGCGCTTGCTTCAGGGACTGTTAAAAGAACCATGGGAGCAAATCTTGTGACTGCAGTGTATCCAAGCAGTTTGCGAGAAGACTGTCACACTGATAAGCCCTTGATTAACAATATTAAAAGTTGACACTCTCAAGTAGTGATGGCCACGAGCATCGTAGTGTATAGTCGATGATAATCGACTATACCTGAGCATGATCAATTTTGTGTCTATCAGGGATGAAACATTCATTTGACATGAGTATCTATACTTGTGTTATAACAAGAACAGAAGATCTCTACCCTATCATCCCCTAGTTTATCACTGCGACTTGTGGCTAATTCAGAGCCATTGGTCGTTTTCGCTAGCCGCCATAAACCCGAAACGATGGGAGCGGTGACATTCTGATAAAGTCAGTAGTCAAGATGGTAGTTTGCTGAAGAACTAAGACCCTAAATTCTGACTGAAAGAATTGATATCTAGTGTGAGGATATGCTCCCTTCATATAAGCTCATCGCATCACCCAATCACTAAGATTAGTAGAGTGATCGGTCATGATCCAGGATGTTCAAGTATACTCGAATATGATCGAGCATGATCGAGCAGTACCCATGAGAAAATCGACCAGATCATGGATACCCTACCCAATCATGATCTGATCGAGGGACGCCTATCATTGAGGCGATAAATAAGACTACAGTCGAGCAAAACTCGATTATGACCTCACTACTTCCAGGCGCTGGTAATGCTTATAGAGATATGAAATGCAAAACAATAATAACTAAAGAAATCATAAAATCCAAACCCCACATTCACTCCACGAACAGTAGAGGCTTCGACCCTCCTTCTCCGAGAACACCACATGGGCTCCAATGCCATGTTCCTTCCGTGCACACCCCCTCTCCCTATGCTGCCCCCCCAGGGAGTCACTAACTTATAGCTAGGTAATTTGATATATTTTATCCCAGCTAATCCAGTCCTAGAATTTAGCTAGTATACAACAAACCGAATTAACAAATAACAACATACGAAAATCCCCGATTAAAACCGTCAACCCTCCATACTCCGGAGGTCCGCTAACAACCGCACTAGGCTCCTCACTGCCTGGTGACTGGACCTGTAGTAGTACTAGTGGCGTGGGAGATCCCCGGGGGCGGGTCCACCTGACGCTCTAGGTTGTCAATCAGGACATTCACTACTCGTACATTAAGGTCTGCCCGGAGAGCCCTAATCCCTTCCCAGAAGCTATAAAGATCGGTCAGGAAAACCCCGACGTCTTCCTGCAGAAGAGAGATCTCCTCTTACGGTGCTGGAACGGATAGGACAAGATGGGCGTGGCGGCGGCGACGATACTGCTTATCGGGCACGAGAAGGACAGCTCCCCAGAGGTTAGAAATATGGGTGGCTGCCCAGGAGCCATGTACCGCCCACCAATCTGTGGAACCCAATATGAACAAGCCAGTTAACAGATGGTTTGAAACTTCTTGATTGCTCGAACAGAGCTGCTGTTGTCTGCATAGTCAAATATATGAAGTGAATAAGGATTTTTTTTATTGGAAGGTGCCTGAGTGCGAAAGTAGATGTTCTACCAGTCTGAAAGAGGAAGGAATGTAGATAGCGGTGAGTGAAGGGTTCAAGGAAAAGGACCCAAGCAGACATTCGGTGGTTCATATCCATCCCACATTTTCCTTATCATGACGCATCTAATTGCTTGACGGGCAACTCAGGGAATATGAGTAGTACTTACACGATCACCGAGTTTTGGGCTACAACCAGTAGTGTTGAAAATATTAGAAATGGAAGTAATGATTGGATAAAAGGATTTCATGGAGGAAAAGCGAAGTGGCTCAAGGAAGCAAGAGTAATTGTGTTGAAGGGTTAAGGAGCCCACCCCCCGAGAGAGAAGGAAGGGAAGGAGAAGGAGAAGGAAATTTATAGGAGAAAGGTTTTCAAAGCTTGCATGTCCCACTGGTGCGCATGCTTACTACTACATATGAGCGTGGTCATTTCTGGCAGGGAGCCTAGTTACCATCCATACCAACTGGTGTTCCTGCTTTGTCACAAAATTGACGATTTTCATTATATGCGTTATATTAACAAATACGTGCTGCTCGAATCCCAGTCAGCAAGTACTCCACCTATCACGACCTCCAAGATGTAAAGAGATCCTCTACTGCGAATCAAATACAACGAAGGACGAAAAAAATACCAAAAAGGATGATCATGTTGCTTCTGTCCCAAATGGTGGCATGAGCGGGCCAACCGTTGTCAGCCTATGGCTGACTTATAGCCAACTCGCGGATCTCGACTTCGACATCGGGGAACTCGTTCAGTACAAGAAACTGCTTGCACTCCTTGACAACAACAGAACCGGCTTCACGGGAGAGGGTGTTGGGCTTGACCTCGATCCAGAGGATGACAGGGGCGATGTCCTCGTCAACAATACCAATGCGTACGACATCCATGCTGGTCCACTTCACTCCCTTGGAGTCCAAGAACTCTTCGATCTTACAGCCAAAGGGCCCCCCGAATGCCTGGTTCAGGGGGTGGTAGCCGGGGGGCCTAAGCTCCTTGCACGGGAGGTAAGCCTCAGGGCCTGTCGGCGGCTCCCAAGTATCTTTCCCAGTGCGAGCCACGAGAACTGACTTGGGGCACAGCCCATGGTAGTAGTGCTTGGCCTCCAGGTCGGAGATAGATGCGGCGGTGATCTCAGCAGAGGCCATGTGGGATATAGAGAGCAGAAGAAAATCTGTAGTTCTCTTCGAAGCGGCTAGTTCGTCAGTCACAGAGTCACTAAAGGCGATGCTTGAGAACTCACTCAACGAGGGGGCAAGCACAGTCAACCCTTCTCCTAATAGAGGAGAATGCGCTAGGGGCAGATGGTAGCTAAAGTAAGAGGTTAAACCCGGAAATTGAGCATGTAATGGCAGGTACGTACAGGATCTGGTTTATAATATTATATCGATGAGAATCAGTTGAGAGACGAGCAAGCTGGTTATAACGAACTTAGAAAGGTGGTTGCAGAGAACATGTTCGCTATTTTGACAAGGAGCCAGCTCGTGAGGAAGGCCACCCAGCCCCAACGGATCGCCGGTGTCCGGTATCCGTCGCCCCGTAACACGCATAGTATACGCATCACAGGTGGGGTGGTCGTGGGCAGGGCGCAGGAGAAGAGGGGAATTTTTTTAAAAAAAAATTACGGAGGGGTTTTTTCATGGGCAGCTACGCATCTGATTCGGAGATTTAATTTTTTTAACGTAGGGACAAATATAAATAAACAATGTACTCATAGCTGAAGTATAGTACGGTATTGGCGTCGGTATTTTTTTCTGCCCCCAAACTTTGCATGGGATAAACCTGGTATGGTTGGGATCTAAAGTGAGAAACATCTGTTGTAATGTATCTTCCCAAAAATTTAGTAACACTACTACGCTGGTCGCGATGGATTTTTCAAATTATGCTTTGCTTTGCTTTGAGATACGGTAGCGAGCTAGCAGCTGAAATCACGGCGTGCTAAGCACCCCCTAGACGGTTTCGTGCTTCGATACTTGTAACGTAACTTGGGGCTGGATGCTATGGACCTTTCTAGCCGGCTTTCCTACTATACTAAAACAGTAGTTCTTTTTTCCCCTTCCATGTTTGTAAATATTTGGGTTAGGATATTTTTATTTTGCGCTCTTGAGGATTTTTTTTTTTTAGTATGATATCATAAATGCTGGAGGGGAAAGATATAAAATAAGGGTTGCCCTCTCTCTCTTCACCTGGAGACCTAACTACTTGCGATATGTGTTGCGGTTAATTTGGTCCCAGGGTTCCTCCCTTGTTCGCATGCGTCATTGGTTCCCGCGAGCCCAATTGAGCAGTGAGAGGAACAGTCGTTTTTATTCTCTTTAGGTCTAGAAGTTCACTACTACGGTACCGGGCACCTATCCTAGCCACGCTAGTAATTCCGGTAACTTGGTTATTGGTCTGGTTATTGCGATTTCCGCCCTCATATCTTATGTGGCTTTCACGAGGCAAGTGAAATCATTGCATGTGGCTGGCCCTCAGTTAATAAAACAAAATCAGGTCATTGCCCCATAATAGAGCGGGAGGCGTGAGGCGTAAACAGATTTAGTCCAAATGCCATTAATTCTATACCCAAATGAAGTACTCGAAGTGTCCAAGGATTAAAACAGCGATTCCAACGGTAAGGCGGTAAGAAGATTAAATTCCAACGTCAGTAATGCCACCCCGCCAACTTCAGGGACCAAACCTAGTCCTCCGCCCAAGGCACCATGGCTCACTCGGGTGCATAGGGTCGAATTATAATATCATCGCAACGGTTAGCCCCGGCCAGCCTAGCCTCGATATTACCGAAAACTCCTATGCCTTTCTTGGGCAAATACTCGAGTGAGACACTCGTCCACTCGTCCCAAGCAGGAACCCAGCACATTCCATATCCTTGCCGATCAGGTATTTGAGGGAAAGGTGGCATAGCGCACTGCGGCGAGTCGGTCGCGCGGGCATTAATATTAGATTCGGGCCCTTTTGCTTACGGCAAACATCAGTACCCCCCCCCCCCCCCTCCTCGTTAGCCTGGTCTGACAATTAGACCCCCTTCGCCCATTCTAGGTCCCGCATTCCAGTGCCCAACCTACGGGTAACTATGCGGCACCTGACCTGCCTTACCACAATTCACCCGGCTCAGCGCTGTCTCGCTAAATTAAAGGTGCAGTTGTAGGCAATGATCTTCATGCTTACCAAGTGCTGCTGGTATCCTTGCCCTTTGCCGTGCGTCGCGTGGGCGGCTTGCGTGCAAACAAAAGCCTTGCCTACAAGTACTGTACAGTCCCAATGTGTGAAGTTTTTGGATTGCATAATATTAGGGTTCTGGCCAAGAGGTAATAAGGGAGATTTCGTGGCGTAGCCCGGATAAAGCGCCACTTACCAAGAAGTTGCGGGTCTAGGGAATAATGCATTATGCAAGAAGAATGTTCAGGCAGGGCATCCCGTCCCCCCCCAAGCTTTGGATTATTAGCAGCAGTGCGGCGGTGGAATAGGTTTTCCTGGTGCGGAGGCAAGGGATCAATGGCGAACGGGCATACCGAGGTAAGACAGGCACCGACTGTTTATTTTTATCCCCAGGATTCTGTGCTAACTTGGTACTGCGGCTCGTGATTGGCCGGAGGAATAAACAAATTTCAGTTGCAGGGATGGTTATTTGTCTTTCGTTTCACGGAAAATTATTACTCCGCTCCAGTAAAACAGCCGAGAGGTACCCCTCCCCTAATCGGTCGGGGAGGGGGGGTTATTAAAAGATCTGGATAAGAAAAAGAAAAAGAAGAAAAAACTCAGGGACCTTACTAAATCACGTTAAAGTACTTTTTTGCTTGGGGGGGGGGGGGGCCGGGGCGCCGGGGGGGGGGGGGGGGGGGGGGGGGGGGGGGGGGGGGGGGGGGGGGGGGGGGGGGGGC
>Ga0307509_10001084_pt1 | contig 46551 bp, 42 predicted proteins | sample 10_EM_MG_FD_202245 | JGI IMG/M metagenome (GOLD analysis project Ga0307509, IMG submission 202245) | Populus trichocarpa ectomycorrhiza microbial communities from riparian zone in the Pacific Northwest, United States - 10_EM | ecosystem: Host-associated > Plants > Roots > Unclassified | place... | reverse complement strand
CCTTAATATAGCTCCGGGGCTGTAAAACAATCAAACTAATCAAAGTAAGCAAAGTAATCAAACCAAACATAGGAAATCCTGCACTCCGCTCCTGTATACAGTTACCGGAACATGTATACATGTTACAGATGTAGCCGATGGTTGGTTAAGTGGGCGCTACCCATACCCATCCTCTTGGGACATGCTCTACCGCGATAAGACTCATACCTCTAGAGTCCAATAACAACCCATAGTAATGCTACAAATCAAGGGGAGAAGGTCTGGGCTGGCTACTGAGGTATTTGTCTCGAAAGCACCCTGGCCTTCTGAGACTACCTGAGTACCACTAGGAAGACTACCCTATAACCCGTAGGCTAAAATAGACTCCTAGATGCCCAAGAGACCATATATGGGCAACCCCCATTTTGGCGGTTACTCATACTCCCCTTATATATCCTGCGAACGACATTCAGTCGGACGGACGGCGACGACTTATACGGTGTTACGGCAGCTGCTCCAATGACCTCTTTTAACTAGCAAACTAGCAACTACACAGCCGTCTGCCTATGACGCGCCGTCCCCACGCTGGGGCCAGAGGGGGGTGTTAGCAAAACCCGCCCAAGTTCAATAGCATGTTCGGGCCACCCTTACGCAGGCGTGGGGCCTCCCCGCGCAGATGCGTGTGCGCCCAAGAACATCTAAGAGCCCATAGAATGTGAGGCAATCGACCTCTAAGTTCTAGGATGACTTTGCCGGTGAAGGTAGGGTAACTTGGATACCTCAGTAGGGTAACTGGGGTCCAGGGACATAATGACCAAATTCCCAAGGTAGGGTAACTTTACCTTCTTATGCCTTTAACCGCTCAGGAAGTCCTCCAGTTGACCACAGAAGTCGTCTCGGAGGTCCGTGTAACATTCCCATAATTCTCTTGATCTTATGCGAATGTTCTCCCAAAAGGTTACCCTGCCTAGTAGAGTACCTCAAGGCTACTCAACTATTCCCTAGGCCTTATCCTAGGTTTACCAGCTATGTATATACTAAGTATACGAGACCATACCGCCTCTGGTTACCACTTGGTATACCATTTGGGCTAAGGTGATAGTGATTGTAGCTACCTATCGTAGGGTCGTTACAGCGGTACCAATCTACACCTCCCCCACTGTTAGCACCCCAAGCTGTAGAGATCTATCCTAATATCGTACCTTCTGGAAAAAATCGCCTGTATCATGGAAGTCACCCAGAGGAATAGCCTATCTGCTGGCTAATAGAATAGAAATTTACGACTTGAAGCCATTTGGGAATCCCAGGTTTCAAAGAAACCCAATGAGTGATAGAGCAGGATTTGGCAGAGATACTTTTTTTGCACTGTCACAAAATCACACTCGATGGATTGGGATTCCTCCAAGATTGACTGCTCTTTCTGCACCGGGATTAGAGTTTACTTGCTGCTTTGCAAGGTTTTTGTAGGAGTCTAGTGTGCGACTTCATAAGCTGTTTTTCAAGCTTTCATTCTTGGTATTGCCTCCCAAGCGGGTGTTTTGCACCTGAAACCAGAGCCTCAGACTTTGGCCCATAGCTTCTATAGTTAAATATGTCTGTGCTTGGAAAGATAGCGGACTTGAGGGGAAGTAAACCGGGAAAGACAAGTGTTGAGGCACTACGGACAGAGTTTGCTAATGAACAGTTAATAACCCATGGGTACCACCTGAGCTGAAGCACCAGGATTCAATTTCACATCTTACCCCGCAGTAATTGAGGGAGCATTTAGTTGTAGTTTTTCACCTGTCCAGATTATTACACAGCGACAAGCGATAGAACAGACACAAATAAGTAGACAAGAATAACATTGAAGCGAGAAAATACATAGACCACCTCTTGGGGATAACCGACAAGCCCCTTCCAGTCCATTATATTTCAATTGCCCATCGGAAAATCTTCGTCTTGACCCTCCATAAACAATGTTTCCTCCATAATCATACCATCATCCTCCGGAGCCCCAACAACTTCAGTGACTTCGACCGCAGCCAGTGCTGCATCCTCTGCCACGAGAGTGCCCAAAAGCATTTTCTCCTCCATATCGTCAAGATCCTCAATCAGAGCCCTGGTGGCAATGCCAATAGCGTTGATGAGCATCTGAAAGAGGTTAGGGTTACCGGCCCCAGCAATTGTGTTCGAGTATAGAGAGTTGCATGAATCAATAAACGTGTCGTAGGTGTCAACTCTGGCGATAAAGAGATCAAGGTAGGCGGCGTACGTACGAGCCGTCGCAAGCGGAAATTCAGCCCGAGGCTTCGGCATTTCCTCACAGCGGGGGAAGGGTATGATGATAGGAGAGACCGGCTCTGCGGCAGTTTGGGGAACGGATGTAATATTCTCGGCCATGGGTATTTCCTTTGGTTTTTTTGATGGAGTCGACAGGACCAATTCGGTCAGAGGAGGAGGAAGTTGTGAAAGTTACCGGAAGAGTGTGTGGTGGAGAAGGTATGGAGGATGACAGCGTGCTCCCTTTTTATGCTGACCGGGATGGGGTAGGAGGAACCCTCCCCCTGGGAAGAATGGTTGGCCCCAAGGTCCGAGAGATATAGGAAGCGCCCGCAGCCCTTTTAGCAGGCTTAACATACCAATTGCTAACACTCTACACTAACCTACCCTTCAAGGAACAAGTTTAACGTTAAAAACTGCCAGAAATCAACAGGCGATGAAAAACCATTCATAATGATCTCAAGATTGAGATGAGAATGAAGACTCTACATTCTTGAGAACATTCTATTCCATTCTAGGAGGATTTCCTGAAGACTCTACACATCTCATAAGGGCTATTAGTATTCAACATATCTCGGCGCCGAGGGACTTGCACAGCTGTATCCCACTGGAGAAGCCGATATCACCAAATGTCACTCGACGGTTTCACCTTCCACCAAGTTTGAGAGTGAAATATCTTCTATCCAACCCGATCATGTGAGACTGTATTGGGACTGTTGAAAACCCCTCCAAAGACTGAGAAGTATACCGGAAGCATATGAGAACAAGTGATGCGCATGAACTTCATTATATCTAAGATGCCCTAAGAACTGGAATAATCGGACCATGTGCTATGTAGTCCGAAATTTCCTCCTTTGTAAAAGTGGCGAAAAACACACTAAAAATCGGCCCTCTGAGACAGAGGAAAAAAGAAAAAAACACCAGACAATACTAAGAGAGGCAAGTCCAACGTCCTAGCACATAGTCCGATTATTCGAGTTCTTACGGTAATGAGGGGGACCCGCTATTTATGCAGTGAGGCAGCACTGTACATCAGCAGTGGAGAAGGAAACCAAACAAACAATGTAGAAGACAAAAAGAAGAAACAAATCAGAACATGATTCGATATCTGGTCAATGAATCAAGCGATGATATTAGCGAAGGGTAAAGTCCAAGATGTGAAATACGGAGAACTGTAAACCGACACTAATAGTCAATTACCAGCTAGGTCATACCGCAGATATGAAAAGGGCATATCCGAAAATCCAATCCCAACACAGACATTCTGTTTGTATAAGCTCTCATTAAGAACCACCACCTTACACCCCGCAAGCCTTTTCCCATCAATACTTGAGTTTGAAGATCCATTTCTTCCAGCGAAAGGGCAATGAAATGAAACCATTTTGCTCCGCCGAAAATAATAAACCCCATTTTATGCTACACTATACCGGCCATTTCAAAAGTCTCCCTTTCGGTATTGAAAGGCGGGAGTTTTTCTATCTTGTGTATTCCAGGTAGAGTTTTCAAGATGCGGTAGGTTTTCTCGTGGTCATCTACCTTAGCCTTGCCGACAACAGCTTCAATTAGCGTCAGGAAACTCCCATACTGTAGAGGCTTCAATATTCCGCCCATGTGCTAGGTGTTGGAAATTCCCTATTCCGGAAAGGAGGGGGGGAACACAGCAAAAGTTGAGCTGCTCGTCCCTCGGAGCGAAACCAATCAACAAAAAGGCACCCGATCTTACCAGACAAACCGAACTCCAAAGATATACCACATTTGTCGATTATTGAAAAGTTTTCACGGTGGTCAGGGAACGCTACTTGACCCACAGCTCTAGGGACATATTGTAATATGGCACCTTCTAGCAAAAGAAACCTCCTGCTGATGAGCGAAAAGGATATTTTAGCTAGGTTCTAAGTTAACTTCTCAATCCAAAGAGGGAGTTTGGGATATCCAGGCGCCATCCGGGACTATTACAGTTCAGGTGGTTACAATCTACACTTGCTCCGTTCTCAGCACCCCAAGCCGCTAGGATCTATCCTAATATCGTACCTTCTAGAAAAAATCGCTTGTAACAACGGAAGCCACCTAGAGGAATAACCTATCTACGCACCAATAGATTAGAAATTTATAACTTGAAGCTATTTGGGGATTCCAGGTTTCAAAGAGACCCAAGGAGTGATAGAGCAGGATTTGGCCGAGATACCTTTTTTGCACCGTCACAAAATCGCACTCGATGGATTGGGATTCCTCCAAGATTGACTGCTCTTTCTGCATGGGGATTAGAGTTTGCTTGCTGCTTTGCGAGATTTTTGGAGGAGTCTGGCGCACGACATCATAAGCTGTTTTTCAACCTTTCGTTCTTGGTATTGCTTCCTGAGTTGGTGTTTTGCGCCTGAAAGCACACCCTCAGGCTTTGGGTTGGTAGCCTCCATCGTTAAATATATCCGTGCGTGGAAAGTTAGCGGACTTGAGAGGAAGCAAACCGTGAAAGACAAGAGTTGAGGCACTACTGACAGGGTTTGCTAATGAACAGTTCATAACCCATGGGTACAACCTGAGCTGAAGCACCAGGATTCCATCACATATCTCAACCCGCAGTAATCGGGGGAGTATTTACTCGCAGTTTTTCACCAGCACAGATTACAACACAGTCACAAGCTATAGGAGGGACACAAATAAGCAGACATGAATAACATTGAAGCTAGGTAATACATAGACCACCTCCCGGGCATCACCGACAAGCCCTTCCATTCCAGTCTATCCCACTTTAATTTCCCTCCCTAGGCCAATCTCCGCCTCCACGCACAATCAAAACTTCTCCCGACGGAACCCTGACAGGATTAATGACTTCGACCCAAGCCGGAGCCACACCCCCGGCCATGAGAGTACCCAAGAGCAATTTCTCCTCCATGTCCTCGAGATCGTCAATCAAGGTCTTGTGAGCGGCGTCAATTCTGTTGTTGAGCAACAGAAGGAGGTAGGTGTCATTGGCCTCGGCAATGATATTGGCAAACATATGGTTGATTGAATCAACAACGCAGTTGTATCTCCCAATTCTGATGGAAAAGAGATCAAGGTAGGTGGCGTACAAGTCGTTGGTGGCAATGGGGAAATCCCCCTGAGGCTTCGGCATTGCCTCATAACGGGGGAAGTGCCTGATAGGAGAGTCCGGATCCGCGGCAGTTTGGGAGGCGGGAGGAATATTATCGCTCATTGTTTTGGTAAGGTTCTACGGGACCTGTTCGCTGAAGAGGAGGAAGTTGTAAAATTTACCAGAGGGGTGTGTAGTGGAGAAGGTATGGAGGACGACAACGGGTTGCCTTTTTATTCTGACCAGGATTGGGTAGGCGGAACCCTTCAGCTGGAAAGAAAAGTTGGCCCGAGGTCAAAAGAGATATAGGAAGAGCCCGTAGCCCTTTTAGTAGGCTTAAGATACCATTTCCTAATACTCTAACCTAGCACACCCTTCGAGGAACAAGTATAATGTTTAAAACTGGCAGAAAAAAAACCTGGGATGAAAAACCATTCATAAAGATCTCAAGATTGAGATGAGAACGAAGACTCTACATTCTTGAGAACATTCTATTCCATTCTAGGAGGACTTCCTGAAGGCCCCACACATCTCATAATGGTTATTAGTATTCAACATATCTCGGCGCCGAGGGACCTGCACAGTTGTATCCCACTCAAGGAGCGGACTTCACTAAATATCACTCGACGGTTTCACCTTCCACCAAGGTTGAGAGTGAAATGTCTTCTATGATATCAAACTCGATAATGTAAGAGACTGCATTCGGACATCCTGTCGGTAGAAGCTCTCATCAAGAACTGCAACCTTACCCGCAAAGGCCCTTTCCCACCAATACCCGAGCCCGGAGAGCCATTTCTTCCCGTGAAAGAGCAATGAAAAGAACCCATTTCCCTCCGCTGACAATAATAAATCCCATTTTATGCTACACTCTACCGGCCATTTTAAAAAGTCTCCCTTTTGTTGTTGAAAGGAGGGGGGGTTCGAGGTAGATTTTTCAAGATGCAGGTTTTCTCGTGGTTGTCTAGCTTAGCCTAGCCAGGAACAGCCTCAACTAGGGTCAGGAAACTCTCTCACACACTGTAAAGGCTTCAACAATCGGCCCATATGCTGTGTCGTCGGAAATTCCCTACTCCGGAAAAGGGGGGGGGAACATAGCAAAAGTAGAGCCGCTCATTCCCCCTGAGAAATAAATTAACAAAAAGGACTGGACCTTACCGGACAAGGGAATTCCAACGACATAGCACATAGGCCGATTATTGAAGTCTTTCCGGTTGTTGGGGATCGCTACTTTGCCATACCGTACTAATATTACCATCGCAACACCAGTCCCTCCCCCCACTGTCAAGACCGAATTCTGACATCGAAAAATGTTCAATGGTATGATACCATTAGATTCTACCGACACCGCGGTCCCGCAGTTGCGGACATATAGGACTCCAGTAGGAAAAGTGCTAACGATTCGAGAATATATATTCACTTTGCCGCCTGCATCTATCCCCACTCACACACTTCGAGACCCCATCATATCTCTCCCCCGATCCCCGTAGTTTTATCTTGCATTTTTAACTTGGATAAGAGTGATTTACCCCGGGTTGTTCCAGTTTCCTCTCGAGCTAGCACGTTGTTTTATTTTGCCGGCATTCTCCCTCGCCCATCAAAGAAAGGAAGGAATCTTAGTCATCTAAAGACGAACTGCCCTCACCCAAGCTAATCCAGGATAAGTTGCGGCTCACCAAATGCCTCCACTATGATTGATTAGTCAAATAAAACCAATTCCCCTACATCACGACTTTTTAGCTTTGGTTATAGTGTGGCGGAGGTCACGTGAGGGAGTGAGGCAATATCACCATCATGGAACATCCCAGAACCAGAACCAACGGAGTTATGAAGACCGGGTCGCCTCAACAAGGGGCCTATCTGCATGTAAGATCTTGTCTATGCAGGAACCCACAGCGTGGGTGGCCTTCTCGGGTTGTTTCTTCTCCATGGTGAATTTTAGCTCCAGGAGGCGCCTGCTGCCTGGATGCAGGAACGGACCTGGTCATGCAACAAATGAATAACAATCCTGGGCTTTCCGCACCCCCAGCCTTTGCGAGGGGACTAAATTACATGCATTCTACAACATACGGTAGGATACCACCCTCCACCTTCGCATCGCCGAAAAGCCTAAATTTCCAAAGCACGACTACCTACGCCTCCCATTCCAGCTTGAAAAGCAGGTAAATATGAGAAAAACCTCCTCAGTTATTTCTCCTTCTTCCTTTCTTCCGCCTTCTCTTTTTTTCATTTTTTTTCCTCTTCCTCACACCGTCTTCGACTTTGTACTAGGAGCACCAGGGTTCCCAGCCCCGAGAGGATCACCAAAATACCACACAACATCGCACTCACCCACGGCCCATAAACCCTAACCACGGCTCGGCAAAACAACAAGTCCGACGCAAAAATCAATCGCGGATCCCACTCCATGCTAGTCCCAAGATTAGTCTGATCCAAAGAGCAGATAAATAAATAAAATAAAAATCGCATAATATCATCGACCCATCCCATCTGGCAAAGAGCCAAGAAAACCGCGGTAAATTTAGAACAACTAAATGATCTCAAAAGTCACCACTACCTTTACCCGTGCTACACAAAACCGCCTTACCTTGTATCCAACTGATGACCTGCGTCCCGTTCCGTGGCGGTACACTACCGTACTACTACTACTACTACTACTCGTATTCTACTTGTACCTTACACTGACTCAAGCGCATCACCGCGCCCCCCCTCCCCCGCTGGTCCTAAGGTCACGCACGTCATGGCCTTTTTCTCCAAGACTTTTCCTTACCACGGCATCCATTCATCCGACGTCTCATGCCAGCCAACTCCCGTTCTCAGGCTGAGATCGGGAGTGCAAAGCTGAGATCGAGGAGTGCAGAACGCACGGTACTGTACCAGTGCGATTGTGGAAATGATTATGCTAAATCGTGAGCAGAATCAAATGTATCATGCTCGTACGCGGACGGTACGGCAGTGTTAGTGCGGGGGGTGGAGGGGGGGGATATTACCTCGCAGGGTACTTACTGTACTTGTACTATCCTATAGTAGCGGGAGTTGCAGGGCGGCTGTTACTCAAAACGTCCCCTCACGATAAAGACGGCAGTGTTGGGCTGTAGAGGACAAGATCGGTCCGGGGCGCTGAGAATTCTTTCTCGAAAGCATGCACGTTAGAAGAAATCCGCATTATGATATCCCTTGGACAGAAGGAGTTCTCCGCATCGCGTGAGACACGCAAAGACCCAGCCCTAAGTTACTTCTGCAAAAACAAAACTGTTGGATTTCTTCACCGGAGATCAAAGAAAAATTACGCGGACAAGAGATGGCATAGGATTATTTATCAAGGCCGATACCGCATCGCACTCTCTATTTTCTATTCTTATTGTTTGTGATTTCCTATCCTTGGTTATTTATTTATTTTTTTAAAACTTTATTTTTATCAAAACACACGGCCGCTCATCCTTAGATCCTTGAACAACGGTTCCTGAATTCCTGCACCTGCAGACCTCGTTTGCAAGATCTCCCTCTGTTGAACCTTGGCCTGTCTCATCACACCCGATAAAGTTAGCTCTCTCCACCCTTTCTCGCCTTAAGTAAGACCACTTTAAAAAATCGCCAACTAGGATATCCCTTGGCCCTGTTTTGGAGCACTCCTACCGGTAAATGGGCTAGTGATTAGTAGAACGCTATGATGATGATGATGAAGATGCTGAGTCACCTTGGCGCGCTCAAAACCCTTAAAGACCGCAGCTGGAAATAAGTTGGTTGCTGACTGATCTATCAGCCTTTCTCGTACCCGGTCCCTATTTTTTTGCTTTTTCTTTTACTGTATCTAACCGCCAAAAGGGCAGTGCTTGGCAGGGAGGATCTGCAAACTGGGAGTCACAACATATCATAATACAGAAGACCAGGGCGTGGAAGCAGTACCGTCCCCAAGGAGATGTTTTCGCATAAGGCGAGGGCTGTTTTGCTGGTTCACTGCTCTCATCCTGTACTCGGACGAAAACATCTCCTTTGATGCTTGCATCTCAAGGTTCAAGCTGGTATCACACCGGCACTGCCGAGGTTCTGAACCCCTGTTTTCGGCACCTGGCTTGCCTGAACAACGGGGGGTTCACGCTGGGTCAAAGTATTTTTTTTTGATTGCCAAGACATTCACTCGAAAACACCCAGAGAATCTTGTTATATTTGCATGGTAGAGGATAAGGTGATTAGAGAGATGAGAGGTTCATAACCAAATTTAAAGGCGGAAAGAAAAGCTGGTGAGGAAAAAAAAAATATAGAAAACAAATATAAGGTCTTTCTAGATAAAAAGATTTCGCCGGGAAAGATCCTTCACATAAGCGAGTTGAACCCCAATCCCCTCTTCTTCTTCAGTCCAGAGTCTTCCTGGTAATAAGTCGACGAACTCTGGTATGTGCTCCAGGCGCTGCAACCGCTGTTCAGAGACGAATTGTCCACGCCGGTAATATCGTGCTGGCGCTCGAGGAATTGAAGGGCGAAGCCTGCGCTTACGTGCCATGCCTGTTTTTTTTTAATCAGAACAATTGACTCTGTTACTCCGGTGATAAGAAGAGGGGGGGAACTTACAATGTGGCAATGGAGAAGCCAGATACCCGGGTTATCAGCCTCAAAAGCAATAACCATATAACCCTGAGCCGGCAACATCGCGACATCACGGCGTGGGGGGTTGGACCACCGCGCGCCGAGCGCAGCTTCAGTAGCGTTATAGGTGCCATTACCCTGGTACAAGATGTGGAAATCGTGGCCGTGAAGGTGCATCGGATGCGAGAAGCGAACGGCAATCTCCTCGATGACAAAGTAATACCATTTGTTCTCGGGCAACTCGATAATGTTGTACTCGGTCGGATAGGTTCCGGTGGACTCGAGGAGTTGAAGGGTGGGGTGATTCCAGTCGACGTGGGTCGACACGTTGTTCAGGGTCCATCTGATGACCGGGGAAATGTTGACGCCCCAGAAGAGGTCCTTCGCCATCGTGAGGTCGACTTGAGGAACCGGCTTGGGCACCACGGGCACGAGGCTGGAGATGGGCTCGTCGGCGCAGTTCTGCGGGATCGTTACGCCGGTGGTGGTTGGGTCGCCGCTGGTCGGCCCCCCCGCGTACCGGATGATACCCTTGATGTTGGTGGGGTTGTCGTTTCCTGTGCTGCACGCAGTCTGCACGGTTGCGCGGAGCCAGTAGTTTTTCAAATTTGCGGTAGAGTTACTCTTTGCCTCGACGATGACATCATATCGCTGCCCGTCCCCGATCAGGATGGAATCAACGGTGTAAGGGGTAATGGGGACGAAGTCTGCGGCGATAACCTTGAACTGATGATCGTCAATTGAGACGCGGAATGCGGTTTCGACACCCGTGTTAATAAACCTCAAACGGTACTTCTTTCCGGGGATGAAGGTAGCGTTCCACCGGGATCCACCAGATCCGAACACGTTCTTCCCACCGATCAATCCATTCTGCGCCTGCGGGAGGCCCTTCGTTTCCGCATAATGCCAAGTGGAGAATGCGGTGTTGTGATAATAATCGGTGAGCGTTACGGCGCCCAAATCTGTGTCGTAGTTTGCGCTGGCTGGTCCGTTGATGACGATAGGGCCTAAAAGACCCTCGGCATATTGCACAGCGTAGTGAGAGTGATACCACGATGTTCCGTACTGTGTTGCGCGCCAGGTATAGGTTAGAGTTTGCCCGGGGGCAAGGGGGCATTGTGTGACTCCGTTCACGCCATCCTGTTGGAAGGTATTCAGCTGTCTAACTCCGTGCCAGTGAATAGACGTTCTGCAAACCGTTAGCTACTGTAAGTCCGTCACGCGAGAACTTTACATTTAACTCACCCATTGTTAGTCAAATTATTGGTAACGTGAATCTTGACAAGATCACCCCAGTCTAAAAGTGGAAATTTGTTAGCATGATATTCTTGCCAGCCGGTATCAAAATGCCTTACTTGCGGTGATCGCAGGTCCCGGATAGGTGCCGTTAAAAGTCAACATCGTTCGGGGGAAGCCATCAGGTGCCAAAGTTACATTTTGAAGAGTCAGCCAGTACTGCAGTCCCTGTTAGCGCAAGCTTCAAACAGCATCCATCGAGGGCTCAAAGGAGATATCTACCTCACGAGTGACTCCAGTATTGGGCCAGGTAGTGGAATAATCCGTGTTTATGTCGGTAGTGGCATCCCAACAACCTCTAGAAGTAGGAGAATTCGTACACCCGGAATACTGTCTCCTAGCAATCTCGGAGGGAAGAGCTTGGGCTCCGAAGGCGAGCAATGCCGCGAGGCAAAGGGATCGAAGCATTGTTTATAATATTCCGGATGTTTATTGCAGGAGAGGCGGACGGAGCTGCGGGTCGTTGCTCTAGAAGCTGCTGGAGTTCAAACTTCAAGGGAATTGGGTCGTCTTATATAGATTTCACTTTTCCTACCCAGCTATTGGCCCCGGCGGAGGTGATAAATGTATTCTTAGTGAAAGGGGCGAGTACGAGAGTAATCTAATATGGCGACAGCACCTCGAGCAGATACCTCCTGCCCACTAGATGTCTCGTTAAGCTCCTCTGTGGTGTTCTGGTGAGACATGAATCATCCAATGAGACAACCAGCTCGATGGGGCCAGAGTCGATTATTGCCTCGACTGGACCTTAGCCTTGTAGAATAACGTGAGAGGTCCTGGTTTTGAGAGCTGAGAATCACACCTCTCCCAGTCACCCGCAGGGCTAAGCAAGCACAAATACTTGCCACACCCCGATACCAAATACGGATCACCAGCCCTTCCATCGTACATGCATTGGTGAGCAAGGGAGGCTGAAGGTTTAGTAGAGCCTTATATCTGTGCTTCAAACAAAAGTCGATGTACCGATTCCATTACAATTGTAGAAGGTCCGTCCGAGTAAAGTGACAAGGACCACTGCGTCACGGTATTGTCAACTATGAACTCTAGCGCTCCGAGAATTCCCTACCGGATTATAGTCCATCGAATATGGCCCAACTCCGGGTCGGTAAAAATCTCAAGAACATTTCACATGCGATCAGTGCCCCTACTGCCAACCACTGGGGCCTAAGTTAAACGTAGAGGAGGAAGATGTATCGAGCCCGTACCTTAGAACCCTTACAAAGAAAGTCTAGAGTGGCGCGGTACCGGAATCGTATTACCCCCCACACCTCTTCCTGAAGAAAGGCTTGTCCGAAAAGCTTATTGCGTGTGACGTGGTTCACTCAAGAGCACTCGCGATGAGGTGACTTTTGTAAAAGGCCAAAAATTAGCCAGAGCCTCAGAGTTCTTTTTTTCTTTCTTTTTTTTTTGGGGGGGGGGGTGGAGGTGGTAGGGTGGTAGTATGTAATGGCAGTTCGTTTTACAAACGTCACGACATTGCGAGGAATGAAGAGCAGAGGAACATCCGGCCCGGCTTTGCCGAGCCTCAGATCCCAGGGCAACCCTGGACAGAAGTACGCAGGGTACAATCACTTGGCGGCCAGGGAGAATAATCATGGTAATAATTCAGTATTACATTACAGTGCTCGTATTGTGCTATACCATCCCCATTGGGGTCAAGAAGCAAGGTTCCACAGTGCATTCCGGGCAACATCACATTCCCCGGTTAGGCAACTCAGTTGCTTCCCCGGGAAGATTGACTTCCACGGGACAGGAAAAGCTATGGAAGATAGAGTAATTACTGATTCGAGATGAATACTCAGGTCTCCGAAAAAAATAAACATCAGCCTGGGATGCAGAAAGGAAAGTTCCCATAATACACTCATATGGCTTAGCCGCTAATTCATGACCTCCCTCTTGGCCTTTACCGGTGAAACATTTGAGCCTCCAATAGTCTAATCCATCCAACTTCTATCTTATGGCCTAAGCGAGCCCTCTCCAATTGGCAGGATACCAGAATTAGAGCAACAAGGTCCCTCTTGTTTCTGGTACTCGAGTACCCACATAGGTGCACGATAAACGATATGCCTTGTCCCTATCCTACCATATTCCCTGATGGGACAAATTTTCTCCTATGGGCCATATACAGTACGGTCCCCAGTTTTTCACTGCTCGTGCGATACCGTAGCTTCGACGAGAGGCCAAGCCCTAGCGCTGCTGGGGGAATCCTGGAGCTAAAACTGGGGTAAATACTTTCATTCTTTATGCAAGGTCCCGGTCCGGAACTGCGTACTTTACACAGCATTTTTTTCTAAATTGCCCTGGGACTTGGGGTAACATCCTTCCTTCACATTTCGTCCCATTCCGGATTTATCCCAACAGTCTCTATCCCCGAGACATATTGTCGTGCAGATGCATTACAGATGCGCAAGAGTTAAAATTGGCCCCCCACTGCCGGGCGTGACGCAGGTGTAGCCAAGAAATTAATATCTTAAGTTACGTGCCTTCCTCTCCACCGGAGGGCCAAGCCAATCAAGTCAAGAATCGGTATTTTCCCTCGGGTCGCTGACCCCGCGCTAATACATAAACCTCTCGAGAGTGATATACAAATAACTATGCATCGTGGTATGATCTCAAGAACTGGAGGATTAGTTTCGCCGTCTAGCGCTTCCTGGCTCCTGCCTGTATCTTATACCTGCATACTGGGCCCTAGCGCCTAGCTAGACAGTGTAAATGTATACTAAGTGATGTCGAATGGTTTTAACGATTCCACATACAGTATACGTACGGTACAATTGGTGGGGATTGAAATTGGTTCTGGCCTGCAATTCAATAATACTAATCCTGTGAATTTGTCGGATAAGACTACGGTCGGGCAGCGGGTCAGCGATTTCGTCTCCCGTCTCTAACTCGGAGTTGGCGCTCGTTGTATGTGTATGACATGGCAACCAGAGTCCCCCCGTTTCAATGGTGCCAGATCAACTAGACTAAGTGCCACACAGTGATCTTACTATTTTTCTCGGGTAGAGCGCTTTCACCGCCGAAGGAGACCTCTCCACCGCGGTAGGCGGTCCTACATCCCCCTAGCCTATCCAAAATATCCCACTCGATACTATATATACAATACCAGAGAAAAATAATTCTGGATTGAGTGGTACCGTACTGTACCCGTGCAAGGGCAAAATTATTTCATAACTCCGAATATTTAGCAGGTTTCCGGAAGTGCTATTTCTACCATAACCCCCCCCAGGGGTTAGCTCCCCTACGGTAATTCAGCCAATACCGGTAACTCGAACCCTTGTTCCACCTTGTGTATAACCACATCTCGGTTGACGGGATGCGAGGAGAAGAAAAAAGGACGTCTTCCTGGTACGATACTTAGTCAGTTCGTATTATACTCGTACCAACTGCCAAAGCCATCACCAGAAGCCAGGATATAATAGAGAAGTTGAAACCAAGAGCCGCTAAAACTCGAGTTCGTGGTTTCGTTGATTAACTCTGATCTTCAGCCACTCATTCTTGGTGATAACTCGCTAGTGTCACAATAACAGTCTTAAATTTAGATCAGTACATGTACTCGTCTTTTCGTATTATACTTTCCAGGAAGAATTTTTCTTTTTACTCGTTCCCTCTTGGTTCCGTCAAATCCAGTAGTCTATCTTGAGGCGTGGAAGGCACATTCCGGCCTCCCGTAAACAAATTTGTCAATTTCGTGCGAAAGACGTTGAATTTAACTTTGATCCCTCGTCAATTTAAGGTTGTTGGCATCTTCAGGTTTCCCTGGGTTTGGCGATAGGTATATTGATTATATTCTATACATTAGTTTTAAAAAATAAATAAAAACTAGCTCATAATGCGCTCATCTTGGGATCATTAACGATTGTGCCAAGGTCACTTCTGGATTCGTTGTGATTTTTTTCTGTCGTGGCGAATTATGCGTGTCAGTGTTTTTTTCGCGGTCACCGTTCAGTTCTACGTGGATCCGGTCCTGGGATGCTGGTGTGTGGCCAAGATTATCATTGCATAGGGCTTAGGCTATTTTTGAGATTAGCTTTGGATCGCCCGTGGAACCGGCCAAGCATGTGTGGTATGATGATCTCGAGGGTAGCCATTCAGCCTTTTCCTTATTCGACTACCGTACTGTACCGACAAAAACCCCAATGCACCATCCCTGTCTGCACTAATACTCACACGGATACTAACATTCCTCACTAGCCTCATATAAATCGAGAATTCTGTACCTAGCAGGGCTTAGGTTATATCTACTGTACCTATCCTATCCACAGTTCTAAGCTGCTCCATCATGACTGCGAGATCTTACGATCCTAGTATCATCCTCAGCTGATGCTAAGGGCATACACCCCGTTCCTCAGCACCAGGAATGCAATTTTAGTCAGAACCTGGGGTACAGTACTTGGGCAATCTCACCTCTCTGTACCTTGCATTTCCCCTACCCTCTACTCATAGCCGTCATATCTATCATTTGGGACATCCAAGTACTGTGCCTCCACCCCACCAGGTATTGTATCACGCAACTCCTCAGGCGGAATTCCCCAATCAACAATCACGTACGGAGCCCCCGGGGATGCGCATTCCAATTTGGCCTGCATATTGAAGAAGCGAAAAGTAGTGACATCCTCGAAGGCCTTCCAGACGTTTTGTTTGGTTGCTTTCGAGAAACGGTTCGGTAGTGGATCCCTCGATCTGGTAATGGGAGGGGCGTCTCGTATCTGGGGAATGGGAGAAAGGCTGATGATGTAGGCGCAGGGGTTCCACAAATTAACTCGAGTCCCGGTTAAAAAGTTGCAGGGTCCCGTCCCCTCAGCCTCATACTTGTCAAATACCGAAAAACATCACGCCGCACTGTTACTACTTGTAGTATGGGCCAATTTCGAATGGTACTGTACTTGCACTGTACTGTACATAGCCGAAGCCATCATCCGAACCCAGGAGAAGCGGTACCACCTCTCCGGGAATAGGTTGCACTATTGAGTGTGTGCTCATCCTGCTCTGTGTGGGTGCCAAGTGCCGGGATATGATAGAGGTAGCGGTTGCAGTGATAGCGACAATAATTACTTCCCAACCTGGGCCCCAGTCTCTGTAGGGTGCGTAACCCTAATATTTGACATCTTAAGTTCGTATTATAAGTGCGCTGTACGAGACTGCACTGCATCTCCCAGAATCCGAAGGAGAAGTGCAAGGCAAATGATACTAACCGGGCTGTATAATAGTAATCTGTGGTGCTAAAAAAAGTTTCAGGCACAACTAGTAAATAAAACCCCCATCATGTCCTCCGTCAAAAGGAAGTAGTACAAGGGGAGACATCGTATCATAGTTCGTAAGAGCCTTGTCTAACCCGAGCAGTTAGAACCTAAAGACCAGCAACAAGTTGGTAGTAATCAACCGTATGATACCGTAAAAATCCGCGAAATCCGGATCCTGAGAACGATTAGTGTTTTCCTGGCACAGTATAAGATTAGCCAGAGGGGCTTGCTACATCTCATCAACCGGTATTCGTAATTCTATTAACTTAGACTAAATCCATCCGGCGGTAACGGAGATAGTGGATTTCTCAAGTCGTTACCGATGAAACCAACCATCTTAACCCCAATCGAGACAAGATTGCTGTACCCTTAGTGGGAGGGCGAAGATACGAGCATAGAGGCTGAGAACTGCTAGGCGTCAGATATTAGTAGAGAGTAGAACGGAATCGGTTCAATATGGCAATTTATTGTTCCCCCCCAATTGGAACACCCTCAGGCATAGGCTTGAGAATAACCCGCAACAGCGGCCGGATTCTAATCACGTAAACATTCCATTAACCCTTCATTATTGTGACCCATCTACCTGCTCAGCAAACTGGGGCGAGCCTAAGTTACACCCAAAGGACAGAGTTGGCCATCAACTCAAACACGGCAAACCTCCTTCCCGCCTTACACGCCCAGTCCATGATATCAAAGGGAGGGTATATCCGGAAGCTTCTCCTGAAATCTCTATAACTCCGGGGTAGATAAAATAGCCCATAGCGCTCGTGAAATTCCACAATCAACTCCAAGGCACTAGCTACCTCCAGTAACTACCCGAGGGGATTTAGCGGATCACTCGACTCTTCGTTTTTTTCCGCGTAAGGTGACAATAGCTATTCGAGCAACTTTCAACCCCAGACCTTTTGGTGCGCAGGAATGTGGCGAGATAGCCTGTGGGAAATCACAACACCCAGTTCTAAACTTATCGTATATAGATGGAAGGTTATCTCCCAAGTTGTTAGGTCTTGAGAGAGAGATATCTTGGCCATTCCTATCCCGAGTATTAAAACATTCCTCTTATCCCATAACTGGGAGGGGTAACATCAGGCCAGAGCCCGCCTGATTCCAGTCGCTGTGATTTGTGTACCTGTTCGATATACATTCGTTGAAAGTTGATTGTTCACTCCTAAGGTATTCCCTACGGTATAGTAGCTGATAAGTTTTACAAGAGAGGAACAACCCCTAACCCTGCAATCCCACGATATGAGTGATACTCTGCTTAGAGCATACCCTAGCTATAGAAGGACAAAATAGGGGCGTCTAATTGATGTATCTTTTGGGGCTCAATAAAGGACACGCCGGCCATTAATTATTAAGCTTGTTTTATCACTCCAACAGGTTGCCCGATCTCCAAGATCTGACCTTCGATCCGCCCCGATTTGTTCCGATACAGGTAGAAATTTATTTCATCGGGAATGTTGTTGATATCTAAGCTAATGACAAAGAGAGATTCTATGAAGAGTTGTGAATTTCTCAGAATAGCCAAGCGGAGAGCGGGGCGAACAAGGAAAAATATACAGCGCTTAAGGTTGAATAATGATGATGATGTAGGGAAAGAAAGGGAAAAGAGGTGAAAAGTGAGGGGGGTGGGCAAGCGCAATATCCCAATAGAATCTCAGGTAATTGGCAGTGCCAGGTGGAAAATAGTTTCCTTCCGTGTGGAACAGGAAAGAAAAACGCGGCGGAAGGTGAGCTGCCCACACCCTCCGGGGAGTAAAATAAATACACAATACTTAACCTTACAGGGGGGGGGGGGGTGCAGCTCGAACAATATCGAGCACAGTTGAATGGTTTGAAATTCTACACTACGGGTAATGCGCGCCCATCTACCAAGTGAAATCGTTTGGGAGGTACAGAAAATGGGAAGTCGGCTGCGTGCTTCGGACTCTGAAATGCGCGGAAGAGCTCTGTCTAGGGAAGTTTGTCCTATGATGGGGCTACATCCTTCCCCTGATCTTAGATTCCAATACTAGTACTTCTAGTGAAAAAAAGGGGAAGATTTTAGTGCGAAAATATGATGATCAATGGGAAATGCCAGCAAGAGGTGGTTTCACATTATGGCAATCCGAAGGAGACCGAAAGGAGGTGGTTTTTTTCTAGATCACATTTTTGTTCACAATAATCGTGCAAATTCCAGAGGTGCACCAGCGGGGCTATCCGTCATTGAATATCACTCGCTATCTTCTTGCTCGCGAGGATGTCTAATTTTACTTTTTCCCAGGGGCAGAGCCGCTTGGCTAAGCGAAAGTCTTTCCCCGTAGGGTGGAGTATATGGAATATCCAAAGGTGGGGGAAAGCACAAAGGAACAATCAAGGAGATATGGGAAACCAAAAGCAATTCACTCGAGAATTTTACCGTAGCTTACTTATGCTTAAACTCAACCGTGTATAGTGCCTGCCGCTATAGGTCTTAGGCCGTGACCTCTAGTTACGTTGCCTTGCTATGCTTCGTTCTGCAGCCTAGCACTATGAACAGTCGGTGACCCCGCAGCGACGGCTACTGCATCACCAATTCCTTGAGAGGAGACAGAGTCCAAGGTTTGATTTTTATTCCGAGTGGGGTTTTCCCAAAATCAAGTTTATATCATCTCATAGAGTCGATTCTATTTATCTGTTACTTCGCTATTTCTCACTCTCAGCACTCTTTTCACGGGTAAGGTGAGGGGCCCGGTAGCCGGAGTCCTTTGCCATGAAGATATTGTCCATCTTCACCCACCAACGGATTTTCAACCACAAGTCTAATGAGAATTATGGTTCTATTAAGCGATAGAGTGGGCGATCCTCTACACACAAATAGAGTGAAAATAGAAATATCTTAATTTTTCATGGAGATATTGGGGTTTAAATTTTTGGTAGGAGAAGGGAGAAAGTTTGGAATAAGTTAATTTCTGTTGACTTCATTGGCAAGGGCTGAAAATTGATGTTTGCAAAGAGATTAACCTGGAAAAGAACTAGTTTTTTTTTCGCGAATTTACCTACTGTTATTATACTGGAATGAATTTCCACCTCTTCCGGTTAAAGAGTTCCCCCATGATAACTTTTTCTTTTACACCTTTCTCCACGTCCATGAATAATGTAATTTGTTTTTTTTTCATGCTCTTGATTGTTCCTAATGATGATTAGTCTTCACAATATAAAATCGCCCTGGTTGGAGAAAAAATCCCCGATCCGGTTTTTTTAGGTTTTGGTTTCGGGTCAAGAGGGTTGGAGCAGTTTCGGTCACAGCCTAACCCCTCACAAGTGAGGGTAGACATATATTTACAGTGGAGCGCCCTCGACCACAAACCGCTCTGGCCACAATTTCTCGCTTCCGGTTGAAGATGGGTGAGGTTGTGGACCTCTCTTGGCACTGGAGTGATTGTGGCGTCAGTGTTGCAGCGGTGGAACATCAGAGCCCAATTGCCCCACCTCCGATCCTCCCCAGAGTTCTGTCAAACTACAAGATACACCCTTCTCTTGTATTCATCGTCTGCATTTCGGATGGCATGGCAGATCACTTATCACAGCACCGGGTGAACACGGACAATGTCAACTGTTACAATGTATCAAATAGCTACAATAATACGGTGAATGTGAATGCGCCGAGAGAATATGAGGATCAAGAAATTTTAGAGTGGTTATCGCCTCTAGAGCCCCGGCGGCGCCACCACAGGTCCGGACCGACCGAGTCGATGGTGTGGGAAATCGGTTCCTGGGAACTAAGGAATTCAGAAGATGGAGTAATAGAGAGGCTGGTGGCACCCAAGCGGTGTTGTTCTGTTGTGGGAACCCCGGAGCGGGGAAGACGCACCTCGCGTGAGAACCCTCTTGTACTCAGCGGATAGGGAAGTATCACTGACGTGCAGTAAACATCAGCTCCTTGGTGATTGATGACCTATGCGATCAACGGATCTGGAAAGACACCGCCGTCGCAGGATTGTACTGCGATTTCAAGACTCACCAGGAGCAGTCCGCTACAAACATGCTGGGGGCTATCCTCAAGCAACTCATAACCGGAGAAGATATCCCTGCGAACATTCGGCAGGCTTTCCGAAAGGCCAAAATGGAGCTTGGCTGCCGGTACCTTGGACTTCCAGAGCTAATGAAAATGTTGTACTGCGCTATCGCGTTGATACCAGAGGTCTTTATCTGCATTGACGCTTTAGATGAGTCCTCCCCCAAGCACCGACTGGAGCTCCTTCAATCTTTACAGGATATTCTTCTGCAGTCACCAAGGACCCGGGTATTCCTCACCGGGAGGGCTCATGTGAAGGATGAGATAGTCAAGTCTTTTACCGAGGTGGTCACGGTACCTGTCGGTCCCACCACAAGCGACATTAAACAATACCTAGCGAGCAGGCTAGATAGGGACACAGAAGCTGATGCAATGGACGACAGGTTGCGGGCGGATATTATGAAAAAGATTTCGGGAACCATCTCCGAAATGTGAGTAGAAATATCTAATTCTTTTCCGGTAATGAGTACGTTTTCCCCACTAATGGTGTCCCGTACAGCTTCCTCCTTGTTTCGCTCAACGTTGATGCGCTTCTGGGAGAGATAACAATATATGGTTAAAGGCGCAAAATGAGACCAAATCGAGGATCGGTATGGAGGTCCTGATGTGGGCGTCTCATTCGGAGAGCCCGCTACAGGCCGATGAACTATGTCACGCCCTCGCAGTAGAGCGGGGGTATAGAGATCTGAATGCTCAAAGCGTTCCTTCCATAAAGACATTGCTGGGTTGCTGCCTAGGCCTAGTCAGCGTCGAGGCGCCGTCATCCACTGTACGCCTGGTTCGCTTTACTCTACAAGAGTATCTAACACAAACCCCTGGCCTATTCCATACTCCCCATGCCATGATTGCCGAGGTTTGCTTAACATACCTCAGCTTTCGGTCCATTATGAAACTTGAGTTTCTTCCCTATACCCGGTCACCAGCTCCCATTCTCTCCTATGCTTCCCGCCACTGGGTAACACATGCTAGGTGGGGGTTCAACGAAAATGTGAAACCTCTTGTGTGTAGCCTCCTTGGTGTTTACGATAGGAACATATCGGATAGGTTGTTCTTATGGAATATAATGAGTAATCTTTCCCCGGAATCCTGGAGGCCGGGGTTTACAGGACTTCATTGCGCGGCCTATCATGGGTTCTCAGAGATAATGGTTGATTTATTGGACAAGAAGCAATGGAACCCTAATGTCGTTGATTTAGAGGGCAATACAGCAATCATGTGAGCAGCATGGAGCAGTCGTGGAAATACTATTAGGACAAGATAATGTCAACCCAGACAACGCAAATGACTGGGGCAAGACTCCCCTCTTGGGAGCTGCTGAGATGGGACACAGCTATGCCGTCAAAATGCTGTTGGAACGGGCGGATGTCGACCCCAATAAATCAGATCGCGATGGACGGACGCCACTCTTGGGGGCTGTTGAGATGGGGCACAACCATATCGTCAAGATGCTGCTGGGGCAGGCAGAAGTCGACCCCAACAAGCCAGATCGCTACGGCCGAACGCCACTCTCGCAAGCCGCAGCGATAGAGCATGGTGGCCTTGTGAAGGCGCTCCTGGAACGGGCGGACGTCAATCCTGGCATGCAGGATATATATGGTCGAACACCATTCTCGTGGGCTTCCGTGGCTAAGGGTGATAGTGCCGTGAAATTGCTACTGGAACGGAAAGATATCAACTTCAATACACTGGGCCGCAATGGCCGAACCCCACTTCTGTTGGCTGCCCTGGCCGGGGGTGAAGGCGTTGTAAAGGCGTTGCTGGAAAGGAACGAAATTAATCCCAATATGACAGATCAGGATGGCCGAACACTTCTCCTGTGGGCTGCCCAGGAAGGGCAGGAGAGCATCATCAAAATGCTGCTGGAACGGGCGGATGTCGATTTCGACATGCCCGATCGCCATGGGCGAACACCTCTTTGGTGGGCTGCTATGACGGGGCTAGGAGGCGTTGCGAAGCTGCTGCTTCGACGTATTAGCATCAATCCCAACAAAGTGGACTCAGAAGGCCGAACACCACTGTCACGGGCTGCTGAGAATGGGGGTGAAAGTGTTGTGGGGATACTGCTCGAGCGGGAAGACATTAACCCCAATACGGCGGATCTATATGGCCGCACCCCCTTGGTGTGGGCTGCTACGAATGGGAGCGAGGGTATCGTGAGAGTGCTACTGAAACACGGGGACATCAAACCCGGCATTCCGGACAATAATGGTCGAACACCGCTCTCGTGGGCCGTTCGGAATGAACACCGGGGGGTCGTGGAGATGCTACTCGAGCTGGGGGGTGTCATCCCCGACAAGGGAGCATTACCCCCCTGGGTGTTGCAGAGCCATCAATATGCGATTTCGACGGATATATCGAAACAGGAGCATTCCAAAAAACCGCTTGGTGGCGAAGATTCACCATCCGAGCTACCTGAGCCCCTCACCAAAAGCACCCGCAAGTTTTGGCTTGTTGGGCCAAGACCCAAAACTCACCTCGCGAGTTCCCATGGTAGCAGTTAAGTTAGCTGGCTCTTGGGCGTGTTTTTAATCTTTTAATTTTGTTCTTTCGCTTTCTGTTTTACATTGTTTCCCTCTCTTCCTTTCTTTTCTATCAGCAGCTGTCGCCATCATAGAAGCACGCGCTAGAGGAGCGAGTGCATTTAGCCCCTAAACAGTGCGATACAGTAAAAATTCAGCGCCACACCAAAAGTAGCTATTAAATAGCTTGCTGCCAGTAACCAAAATTGGTCTTTCCAGACTACAATTAACCCAGAACCTCCCTCCAAAAGCATGCAACCGGCCTCTCGGACATCCGAGCCCTCGGCTTGCTATCCGGTGATTCGAAGGCAATTTGCATATGAACCGAGGCCTATGGCGCGCGCGCGGGGGTGGCACTTTCGAATGTAGTGGGGCTCGACCGGGCCCTTGTTGGCCTAACACTTGGACGTAATACTGTACCGTGGGGCGCGTAGGCCTGGATTGGTGGCCCCCTGGCACTCAGATGCCGAATAAATCACTAAACTTCAGACATGGCGAATCCTCAAAAAATGACCAGATTACTCGAGTAACCCCGCATTGGGCTTAGCCCGCCCGCCTGCCTGGTAAACGAATCTTACTTTTTAGTTTCACCTAATGAATAGCTTTTGAATTGGTGGTACTTTCGTTTTCTTCGGATTCCTCAGTCCTCCGCACCCTTGTGGCTTTGGTACCGTTGCCACACAGAACGTCTTACCCCTGCGCAGAGCCTCACATCGTGGAATCCAAAATACCGTAATTGAACTGGGAGCTGTGAAGTGAAAATAATGCATGAAACTGGGAGGAAAGCTGAAGGAAAATAGAGTGAGTAGTTTTAGGGGGGGGCGAAAAAATAACAAAAAATGAGATACGCAATAATTAATGAACTTCGTCACTAGCTTCAAGCGGTGAAACCTTCATGTATAACCCTATATCCGTTCATGCCCTAAAACATTCACACGTCCACTCTTTAGTGTTCCTCCATCCCGTGTGCTCCCCCCGTTGCTAGCGCTCCTCCCTGCTTCTGAGGCGACGCTATACCTGTATGTGCCAAGGACAGAAGGACCGTGGGACATATCAAAGTCCAAGTTGTCTCCCCATGCTGTCTGCGACAAGATTTGATGCTGAAATGAAGAGAGAAAACGGGTCTTGGGGGAAACTTCTCTCAGAAGCTCCACAAAGGATATCTTGTCTTAAGTCCACCACAAACGATACCGTGGAATTTACGAGAAAGATCTTGGCAAGGTGAAGTCTCGCTTTGTCCCCTCTTAGGCGAGTGGAGTCTCGGTCAAAGAGTATATGCTTCTCAAGAAGACTTTTAATAAGTTGCTTTATGAACTGGGGTGGGAGTCCCTAGTAGTGGGTTGGAGGTATTTGTGAGAAAAAGTCCACAAGCCTAAAGAGATGGGGCAACAATTGAAGCTGGTAAACTAAAACAAAAATAGTGTTCGGAAGTACCACAAGAATCCTGGATTCCAGCTCTGGAGGTGAGAATTCGGCTCTCCCATGTGCGAAATGAAGTACTGGGGTCGTATAGCACTCGGTCCCCGTACCGTAACGTAAATCTACTGCGCTCGTAACCCAGGTCCTTAAGGTCCAGAGGTTTCGGTTCCAGGCAGCATTACACTAACGATAAAAGCCCCTAGACAAGCATAACCATTACAAGAACTAGAAGAGCAAACCAGTGCTATTAGGGTCTAGCCAATTATCTCTTCTAATGGCAGTACTAGGGTGGGAAATTCTTTTCCGACCTCTTTCCACCTTGCGGACATGCCACAGCTTTTCTGTACTCATACAATAAACCAAAACAGAACCTCTTCACTTGGCGCAACATTCACAAAACACATATTGAAAAACAGGCAATTCAATTCCCCAACGGCAGCGGAACAGGCCCTCGGGGGCTGTTTGGTGCAACAGGGTGGGGATTTCAAACCACGGTCAGGACACTTACATCCATTTAGATCAATCAGAGCCCACAAATAACACAAGTGTCCCCAACTTTGGTTTGAAATACCAAGCATGTCACCCCAAAAAGTACCTAATTTCGGAGGAACCGGTGCTCAAGGGTACATCGAAGCGATTGATACCCTGCTGGATTGAGGGGCGGGTGGTGGTGATGGCGGCACAAGACTACGAAAATCGGTTAGCAATACGGGAGCGCAATTGCACAGGACTGGCTTCTGTAGCTCTCTCTTGTGTTCCTGAATTATACTTATGGTTTGCCTCCTAACCCTTGGACTTGTCACAAAGGGAGTTGTGCGCCAGGGCCAATATGCCACAAAATATTAATTACACCGGTGGCATCCCCATTGAGTCATCAGTCGCTTGGTGTCTGAGCATCCTGCATGGAGCTGCTATGTTGGTTTCACAGCTGATATACAGGTCTCAGGAGGAATTATTGGACCAGACCTTCTTTTACTAGGAGCCCAAAAAAGATGACTGCGCCCGCCTTCCTTCACCCACTAGGAATTATATCAACCAACTCTACCGCATAAAACTACACAAGGACCCGTCCCTAGCAATCTTCAAAACGGCGAAACGTACAAGATGTCCCAACATCACATCAACGACAATATCAACTGTTTTAATAATGCCAATGTTTCTAACAATATAATAATATGGAACAATTGTACGGTGGCCAACGAGAAGTCCGAAATTTTGGCCTGGTTATCTCCACTTGAACCCCAAATACGGCACCAGGACATTAGCACCCGCAGAGTCAGCGAGGTTGGAGACTCGCTCTTACAGGCTGAAGGCTATCGAAATTGGTTTGGGGGTATCCAAGGGGGTAAATCTGATGGTTCGGCCTTACTTTGCCACAGAGCCCGGGGGTTGGCGGGGCCTACATCAGGTACTGTACTGTACGAGAAACGATACTAAAGCGAAGAGGGGAATTGCTAATAAGCTGCGATATTAGCTCGCTGGTGATAGATACATTATGCACGCAGGCAGTGAGGGAAAATGCTACCATTGCTTGCTTCTACTTCAATCCCGCCGCCCAGGAGGAACACCCCCCAGTTTTTGTTTTGGGTTCGGCGTTGAAGCAGGTTGTTGGTGGACTGGAGGAAGCCCCGGAAAGCATAGTCAAAGCTTTTCGCGACCGCAAGAAGGTCATTGGTGGTCAGAGGCTAGCACTCTCAGAAATTGTTGAGTTCCTGCAGGATATCTCCTCCCCGCAATGCGCATTTATATGTATTGATGCGCTATACGAGTGTCCGGTAGGATATCGGATGAAGCTTTTTGATTCACTCAACGAAATTCTCCAGAGGTCCCCAAGTGCTCGGATATTTCTAACCGGGAGGCCGCATATCCGGGGTGATTTTGAGAGGCATCTTGATGGGAGAGCAGCGACAAGATCCATAACACCGACTACGAACGACATCATTATATTCCCCAGAGCGAAACTAAAAGAGGATACCATTCCAGACGCAATGGGCGAGAGTTTAGAAGAGGGAATTATAAGGAATATTCCGGAAATAATTTCAGAAATGTAAGTAGGAAGTGGGGGCACTTATCTGAGTATCTAAGGTTGTGTGCTGAAAGGCATTGTATCTAGATTCCTACTGATATTCTTAAGCATCGAGACAATCCTACAAGATAAGACTATAAATCGAAGGAGACAAAGGCTTTGAGCAATGAAAAATGGCCTAGATTTGGGGGGCGCGTACGAAGCAACGCTAGGGAGGATAAAGGCTCAAGGTGGGGCGAAGGTAGCGCTCGGGATGGCCGTACTACTGTGGATCTCCCATTCGAGGAGGCCCTTGTAGCCGAATGAAATACGCCACGCAATAGCAATCCAGATAGGGTCCAATAATCTCAACAACGATGATATCCCCACCACGCCGGCCCCGCCGGGCTGTTTCCAAAAACTCGTGACCATGGATAGGGGTGTCTCGACCGCTCGGCCGATTCATTTTACTCTCCAAGAGTATCTTTGCACACATCCCAACATCTTTGATAGAGCTCACTCGACGATGGCGGAAACCTGTTTAACGTATTTCAATTTCCAGCACGTCAAGGATCTTTCAGCCATTCCGTCCCCTGACTTCCGAGGCACACCCTTCCTTGAATATTCTCCTCTATATTGGGGTGTCCACATGGGAAGAGAACTCTCAGATCGAGCAAAGGCATCTGCTCTCGAGCTTCTTGATCATCATATATCCACCAAATTCCTTCGGGAGTCGATCTGTAGCTGGTATGACCTTTGATATCCTCAGAGGCACAAGCTGTTTTCTGTGCTGCGCTGTACCTCATACTTCGGCATCGCCGATGTTGCAGATATCTTAGCAAAGACAAACCTATGGGATGTGAACAAAAGAAACGGTTGGGGCACGACACCCCTCACCTGGGTTGCAAGATATGGACATGAGGTACTGAGGTCGCCAGAAAAAAAGGATTCAACTTGATCAACAGGACGCGAATTATGGTCTAACAACACTCTCGTAGGCCTCTAAAAACGGAAATGAGGGTGTGGTGAGGTTATTGCTCAGTCCGCAACTTGTTAATCCTGGGAGCATAATTCATCGGTGGAGGGCGCTGCGAACAGTGAGTCTACTATTTGGGGGATAATCACCAACCCCGATAGCTCAAGTCGATCCGGTCGAACACCGCTCTCATCGGCTGAAAATGGCCATGAGGGAATAGCGAAGCTGCTATTAGGGCGGAAAGACGTCGACCCCGACACTCCAGACACAATGCATGGCCAAACACCGCTCTCGTGGGCTGCCGTGAATGGGCGTGTAGGAGTAGTGGAGTTACTGACGGAACGGAAAGACGTCAACCCTAGTATGCCAAGCAGATATGGGCGAACACCGCTCTTCCGTGCTACCAAGAATGGTCATGAGGAAGTAGTGAAACTACTGCTGGGTCGGGAAGGTGTCAACCCAGACATTCCGGAAGTGACGCATGGCCTAACGCCGCTCTCTTGCCCTGCGAGAATGGCTGTGAAGGAGTAGCGAAACTTCTGCAGGGGCGGAGAGAGGTAAACCCGGACCTCGAAAAGTAAAGTATGGCCAAACGCCGCCCTAGTATGCTGCCGAGAATAGCTTAAAGTAGTGCAGCCCTTGTTGAGGCGGCCATGACAGAGCGGTTGAACTGCTACTCTACAGCCCTGACATTCCCGGCATATCCGCTAAGTGAGTCCCTGCCTAGTTCACTAATGTTTGTGATCTCGTCTCTTGGAAATTTGTCGTCTGTTGGTACAGGTAGTGTCAGATGAATGAGCTTTACGCGAAGCGGCTTGAGATGTTTATTTTTATTTTTATTTTTATTTTTACTTTCAGTCCTTCTGGCTATTTAAGTCATAGATTAAGTTTTAACAGAAGTTTCCCGGATAAGTTAACCCTTCTCCTACCCGAGGAAATTTCACTCTTTTTTCTAACTATTAGAATAGGTTTGGGTTTGGGTAGATTATGTGCTTTGGAATTTATTTTGGGCGAAGGAAGTCTAGACCTTGAACTGTACTGCTATAACACAATGGCCCTATTTCTTTTTTATTATTTAACTTGAGAGGAGTGTACCGGCTTATGGGAGTTTTTCTTCTTTAGATGCACCGATTGTCGCCGTATGGCTCTAATAGAGGTAGACCTGTATATGGGCCTATTGTTCAATAAGAAGTCTCTAAGTATTTTTGCTTACTTTTTCCCAATTAGGAAGCCGATTCTGGGTCTCCTGATGATTTCTCCACCTGCTCAGGCACTATACAGATGCCAGGAATCCCACAAAACCCAGCCTTAATGATAAAAGTGAGCAGACCATACAGGAGAAAAGCAACATTACTCAGTTAAATTGGGAGCTGTGGAATATCTCAGCCCCAAAATCTGCGGCTTGCGTTGTTTTTGCTCACATTTTGTAGGGGGCCATGGATTGAGGCACCTGTACAGGATTCACCAGTTCTTAACCCAAAGATCATGGTCTTCTAGTTAATGCTTAATAAACGTGGATCGACGACAATAGCGACAACGAAACACTGCGAGTGACGAGCGGTGAAACGAAAAGAAACAAAAACGCCAAACAACTCACAAGGAAGGCCATCCCACACTCAAGTGTGGGGAAAACTTTTCACTGACAACCACAGACTCACGCTCAATGATGGCTCGATGGCTCTCTCGATCTAACTAATTGGCAAAGACAGGAGTATATCAACAATAACACCCTATCCCCCCACGAGCCAACGGGCACGTCCATGCTACTCCACGTGAGTCTCCCCTTCCTCCATTATGACTGCAGGGCTAACAGAAGGAAAACAAACACCACTCCTCACAACACCCGCATATGTTCTCTTCGGATTTAAGCCCCTTTTACAGCCTTTCCGGTTCGCCTTACAGCCTTTCCGCTTCCCTTCCGACGGCTGCAATCCTGCACAGGAAATGCTTTCCCGAACATCCAAACAAACGCCCGAAGCCGAAACCATATGCCCGAATCCTCAGCGTATTTCTGAAGCCAGACAAATAAGCGCACTCCTGGAAGCGATCCGAACAAGGGAAGTACCATGAGAGGATGGCGAGCAGCATCATTTCCAACGATACTTACAGAAAGTAAAGTCGTAAATTGATGCAGCAGGTGTATACCTACATTTCTCCTATCTTAAGATCAAAAAACCTTTATTTTTGGTAGTGATGGAATGATCTCACGTGCAGAGAATGGACGCAGCAGAGTATTAGGGAAAGAATGATTCTTATTAATTTCGAAGCCGGAGAAGATCTTAGAAACGAAAAGAAAACAAGAGAAGCAAAGAAAAGGAGGCTCTATATAGGTAAACAAAAGGAAATTATTGGGATGGAGGAATGCATACGCGGGATACCCGTATGCATTCATGAACCAAGACGAAGCAGTATAACACGATGTAACAACAAGCAGATACAAAAGTCACCAGGATGATCAATAAAAGCGACTCTCCGTCATCGGATAACAGTGATCATTTAACTTAAACTCTCGATTATTTTTCCCTACCATAAGTAGATTTATAGCAATCGGAACTACCCACGGATAGGGGGACGGTTGATGGAAACGAGTGATATTTTGTGGCGAATGGGCAATGGTGATGGTGACTCGAGACCGCAAAGGGCCGTTTGAAATAGAACGGGATAATTTCAGAAAGACTGGCTTCTTTTAGAACGATCTCGTGACTTGTCCTTTTGAATTATATTTATGATTTGCCTTCGAATTCGTGAAGCGGCCATAGTGAGAGTTTGATCAACACTACCGTACACGGTGGATTCATTGATCCGTCAATCAATCTCCACCGCCAACAGCTATGACACAAAAGTATGAACAACTTTCACCGCCACCCTATTCTGCCATCGACCTCTTGAAGGTTGTGCATATGACAGCCGGAAATCATGCTGGTAGCAAATCAATATCGTTTGGATTGGGCTAGGCCTTTGCCCACAAGGCCTTAAAATCATGATGGACCCGCTTTCCTTCATCCCCTAGGAACTACACTAACTAAAATTGATCAGAGACCCGTCCTTTGCAATCCGCAAAATGGCAAAAAAATGCAAAATGTCTCAAACCCTGGCGACCATTCTAGGTTCGATGCTTAAACAGGTTGTTGGTGGATTAGGGATGTTCCGGAAAGAATGGTTAAAGCTTTTCAGGACTGAAGGAAGGTCGTTGGTGGCCGGAGGCTGGTGCTCTGGAAAACCATGGAGCTCTTACAGGATATCTCGTGTTCACGATGTATATTTATATGCATTGATACCCTGGGCGAGAGTCGGGCAAAACATTGCGTGAAGCTTCTTGACTCGCTCAACTAAATTCCCCGGAGGTCCCAAGGTGCTTGGATATTTGCGACCGGGAGACCCGGTGTCCGGGATGAGGTTGAGAGGCATCTTCCTTGGAGGGTAGCGACTAGATCCGCGACACCCACCGAGGGCGATATCACCGTGTTCCTGCGAGAAAAACTAAAAAGGATAAGATTCTGGACGCCAATGGACGAGATTTTAGGAGAGGAAATTATAAAGGCTATTCCGGAGACAGTTTCGGAAATGTAAGTAGGAAGCGGGAGCGCCTATAAAAATACCTAAAGCTGTGTGCTGAAATCTATAGTATCTAGCTTCCTAGTTGCCTCTAAAGCATCGAGACAATCCTACAGAAGACAACCGTAGATCGAAGGAGACAAATGTTTAGGGCAAGAAAGAATGACTTAGATTAGGGAGGCGCGTGCGAAGCAGTGCTAGGAAGGGTATAAGCTCAAGGTGGGGAGAAGTCAAGCGAGACTCGGGGTGGCCGTTCTAATGTAGATCTCGCATTCGCGGGGGTCTTTGCAGGTGGATGAGATATGCTACGCCATGGCCAATCGTGATAGGGCCAAGGTAGCGACAACATCACTGTGATATCGGCCTTGTTAGACTATTGCCAAAGACTCATCGCCATAGATAGGGGTACCTCGACTGTTGGGTTGATTCAGTATACCCTCGGAGAGTATCTTTTCACACACCCAGCCTTGCCGACAGAACCCACTCGACGATGGCGGAAATCTGCTTGACGTATATATCTCAACTTCGAGAACGTGGAGAATCTCTCAGAATCTCTCACTCAGCCCGTTCCCTGAGCCCCGAGGCACGCCCTTCCTTTAATATTCCTCTTTGTATGGGGAGCCCACAGATCACGAAAGAGAACTTGCCTTTAATCTTCTTGACCAGTTCAATAATCATATATCCGCCGACCGACCACCTTAGAATTCATTAGTTAGGGGTTTACCATCGACCGTACTCCTGATTGCAAGCCGTTTGCTGCGCTGTACTGTATCTCGTGGTTCGACATCGTCGGGGTCGCAAATACTTTGACCAAGACGAACAGATGGGATGTGAACGGAGGGGGTAGTGCGGGTGTGATGACACGCATATGGGCCAAAACCTGGGCGTGGAGGGCCGGTAAGGTTGCTCTTCGCGATTTGTCGATCTGGGAGCATAGGCCGTAGATGTGGGAAGGAGCGGCTAGTAGCGAGCCAACTATTTGGCAGTGTTTATACATCAACCCCGATAGCTCAAGTAGATCCGGTCGAACACGCTCTCGTGGGCTGCTAAGAATGAGCGTGAAGGAGTCGTGAGGCCGGAACACAATGGTGTCAACCCCGATACCGAGACAAAAGGTTTGGCCGAGCGCCGCTCTCGTAGGCTGCCGGGAATGGCCATGTGGGAGTAGTGGGGCCATTGTTGAAGTGGGGAAACGTCAATCCAGATGAATTCAAGTGAATCCGGCAGGACACCGCTCTCGTGGGCTGCCGGGAATGGTCGGTCGCAAGGGGGTAGTAGAGCTACTCTTGGGGCGTAGGGGCGCCAACCCAAATAGCTCAAGTAAATCCGGCCGAACACCATTCTTGTAGGCTCCCGGGAATGGCCATGATGGAATAGTGAAGCTACTGCTGGAGCATATCAATTTCAACCCTGACGCTGTGTTCGGCCAAATACCTCTCTCGTGGGCTGCAAGGAATAGGCGTGAAGGAGCTGTCTAGTGAAATTGCTGCTGGAGCGGACATGTCGACCACAAGAGTTTGGGTAAATCCGGCCAAATGCCGCTCAGGCTGGCGGCCGAACACGGGCGCGATAGAGTCATGGAGCTACTAAGGCCAGAAATTCCGACATATCCGCCAATTGGGTCCCCGCTTGATTTCCTGAAGCCCACTTTTTTGTCTTATGGAAATTGTTTTTCGACAGGATGGCGGATCGAGGGCGATGACCACTAAAGGAAACGCCAAGAGTTTACATAAGGAAAACGCGATCGCACACAGGACTTGGGAGTGGGGGAAGTCCCCTTCGTTCAACACACTCTCTGACTACCACGCTCACAACTAACGATAAAGACAGGAGTATATATATTAACTACAACAAAGTCCCCCTATCCTTCCAGGAACTACTGCTATGCTTATACTACTGCACGTATCCTCCCTTCCCCATGCTCACTCACGGGCGAACAGAGGAAAGACAAAAACACCCACTTAGCCTCCGGGCATCTAACCCTTTCGGGTTCCCTTTTGGCTCTTCTGCTTTCCTACCGCTTTTTCCTACCCCTTCCTTATAGCTTTCCCTCCTTCGTTCCGGCGGACCTATCGATCCAAAACCCAAGTGCATTCCCCCAGCCAAAATGCTTTCCCGAAAACCAAAGCGCGTTTCCGAAGCCCAAGCTGTCCGAAGAATAAAGCGACTATTGTGGGAGCATGCTGAGCAGCATCTCACGACTTCCAACGAATGTCGCTCGTTGTTACATCTAGTGCCGGACGAAAATGAGTTTTATACGTGGTGGAGTGAGGTCTTTGCTCGTTTTTTGCTTTCCACTTCCCCCCCCGGCGTCCTGGGTATTAAGTTAGAAGTCTCTTGGATAGGCTAACCTTTCTCCTGCCCCTCGGCAATCTCACTCCTTTGCTCAATGATGGAATAGATTTAGGCTCAGATAGAGGATATATCTCAAGATTTATTTTAGGGCGGAGCGTGTTTTAGTCTTGCACAATACGATAACTTTTTCCTCTCTTCCTCTTGTTCGAACGCAGCGGAAGGTACGGGGCATTCCGGATACACTAACTATCGACATATCCGGGGGCGAATGGAAGAGATTGATATTTTTGTGGCTCGAGGGTATAAGCGGTGGTGTGGGATGTAAGATCTCAGAAGGCTGCTTGAAATGGAAGGGCGCAAATAGAGAACGACTGACTCCTTTCTAGAGCGATCTTGTGTCTTGTGTTGTTGAACCATACTTATGATCTGCCTCTGTTTCTCAAATGGGTGCAGGGGGGTGTGACAACCTACGCAACAGGGAAGACATTACGAAGCTTTCGCCGGAGAGAATCGAGCCCGCCAAATATCTCACTATCTCTCACTCCAACTTAGTGGGAGTGAATATCTGTTCAAGGGTTAGCCACAGATTTTCCAAAGAGGGGATCAGTGGGTTAGAGGGATATGGAGTAGGACATGACAATGGAGAAATGAGAAAAAAGGAGGGAGATTCTTTCATGATAAAGTCTCCACCGTACCTACTACCAAACCAGGCGGGTTACCAGCAGGGACAAATTATACAGTGCAAATCGCTTAAAACTTTCACCTCAAAATGACCCGCGCATGAAATGGGATGGGTATCCACAGAGTCACAATTTTGCGAAAATAAAACCCCTGCATGATACCGGTAGCTGAGATCTAGCACTAGGAACCGGCGGCTTTGTTTTTTCCCAGAAGCGTGAACTCAGGGAGCCTATTCAATGTTCTCGAGCACACTGGAAGATTTTGGGAGAGTGTGAAACAAGTTCCCAGGTATTTGCAGCATAGGATACAAGGTAAAAGTGCTGGGTACTTGATTGACTGGTAGAGTTGTGATTGTATGGACTCATAGTTTCAATCAAAGATGTTCTTTACAGTGAACTAACCTACCGCTAACCGATATGCCACTTCAAAAACAAAACATAGTGTTAGGTAAGCAGAAGCAATTTGGTGCGGCTGCCATTCATTCGGTTTCAATCCTAGTTAAGCTTTTGGGTGATTTGCGCGGAACTCACGGTCGCTTAATCAGGACCCCAGTCGATTCAGGTGCGGGGGAACGGACATTGCCGCTTGGGGGGTCTGAGAGATACAGTGGGCCAGACCCAATTTTAAACCCAAAAACAATCCTCTTCTAGTTCATTACCCCGAAAAAGTAAAATCACAAATCGATGGAGCAAATGTGTAGCTAAATTACAAAGCACATTTTTCCTATCTTAAAATCAAAAAATGGTTTCTTGTGGTAGCGATGGTTCAAGTACAACCAAGTAGATTACCGTATTTTTCTATCCCATGAGTAGGATCTGTTACTTGGAGGACAGGTGGATACGGTAGGCTAGAAGAGATTGATATTTTGTGAACCCGCGGCCTATTTGCACTAACTATGAAAATCTATTGCAGGCTCGAGGACACCTTGAAGTAAGGCCTAAAAGGCCAATAACGAAGGAAACTTCAATCTCCAAAACAAAATAAACCAGGGATAAAAACATTATCGTGTCATAACCCACAGGCTCCACCCGAGACAACTCCATCCAAGACCCCAAATCATACCCGTACTCGAGTACACTCTCGTAATAGGAAAAACCCCCTATCTATCTCGAAAATGGGATCATGGAGGATAAGCTCCTAATCAGCTTGCTCTACGTCCCGGCGAGAACGCGGAAGGCCGCTCGAAATGCAATGGTGGAACTTTGGACTTATTTCTAGAGCCATCTCGCGGCTTGCGCCGCCGAACCAGACCTACGACATGCGTCCTAATTCTAGACAATTTCACAGAGTTTGATCAACAGCACTCGAGTACCGGTACCTAGTCGACCGACCGACCGATCGATCGATCGCTACTGCCAATATGGAATAAAAATATCAACCATCGGCACCCCCATCGAGGCCCCATTTTGTCATCTGCCACTTGGGGTTACGCATACCGTATAATATTTACTGGAAGAGTTGAACCTCGCGTTAAACCCTCCGAAATTCCCTCGCGTGGATAGGGATAGGAGGGCGGGAACACTGCGAGAACCGACCACCTAAGCCCCAGCTTGAGACAAGGAAACGAAAAATTGCCGGACCTTACGAGCAAAGGCATCTCTAGCACCCTAAAGCGAGGTTCGATTGTTCTAGTAAATTCGGTATGGAAGCCGGCAATCATGTTGGTTTCACAGAGAATGAACCAGTATCCGGTGGATTGACCGGACCATGTCTTTGCCCATAAGGCTTCAAAGCCACGACCCCCCCCCCCCCACTTTCTTCGTTCCCTCACTATCTAGTTTAAATAAAGATATTAAATTTTCGCCCCCCAGGAATTCCGCCAATTGACCCTACCTCACATACTTGCTCCAGAACCCATTCTCTACAGTCTTCGAAACAGCAAAGAATACAAAAGGTCTCAGCTTCGCATCGGCGGCAATAGCGACTCTCTTTTTAATAATAACAACTTTTTTCTTAATCCTAACACCTCTAATAATATAACTCACGTTAACGAAACCATGGCCGATGAGACGCCGGAAATTTTGGCCTGGCTATCCCCACTTGAACCCCGGATACGGCACCACGACATTCGAGCCCACAGGTTCCAAGGGGTGGGAGACTGGTTCTTCCAAACTGAGGAATATCGGAATTGGTTCGGTGGTATTCATGGAGATGAATCTGATCGTTCAGTCTTGTTTTGCTACGGAGATCCGGGGGTTGGCAAGACCTTCATTAGGTAAGGAGGGGGGTAGTCGAGGAAACGATGGAAGGGATTGCTAATAAGTTGTGATGTTAGCTCGCTAGTGATAGATAGATTATGCGAGCATGCCGCGGGGGAAAAAGCCGCGGTTGCCTACTTCTACATCGACTTCGCCGCTCAGAAGGAGCAATCACCAGTTGATATTCTGGGTTCAGTGCTGAAGCAAATTGTTGGTGGACTGGACCAGGTTCCAGAGGGAATCGTCCAGACCTTTGAGGGCCAAAAGGAGATCGCTGGTGGCCGGAAGCCGGTGCTCTCAGAAATCGTGAAGCTTTTACAGGATATCTCGTCCTCACGAAGTACATTTATATGCATTGATGCCCTAGACGAGTGCCGGGCGGGACATCGCCCGAAGCTGCTTGATTCATTAAACCAAATCCTCCAGAAGTCTCCACGAGTTCGGATATTTCTCACCGGGAGGCCACATGTCCGGGGTGAGGTTGAGAGGCATCTTCCTAGGAGGGTAGAAACGAGGTCTATAGCTCCCACCAAAGATGATATCGCCCTATACCTCCGGGAAAGACTAAAGGCAGATACGATGCCCGACGCGATGGATAGGAGTTTAAGAGAGGAAATTATACAGACTATTCACGAGATAGTTTCGGAAGGGTAAGTAGGAAGAAGGAACACTTATATAAAAATACCTAAAGCCATGTGCTGAGAGATATCACATTTAGGTTCCTACTTGCCTCCTTAAACATCGAGGCGATCCTAGAGGAGACAACCATACATCGAAGAAGACAAATGCTTAGGGAAATGAGGGATGGCTCAGGTTTGCGGGGTGTGTACAAAGCAACACTAGAAAATATAAAAGCTCAGGGTGACGACAAAGCAAGACTCGGAATGACCACTCTAATGTGGATCTTCTATTCGTGGAAGCCCTTGCAGGTCGATGAGATATGTCACGCCGCAGCAATCCGGGTAGGGTCAACTGACCTCGAGAGCGACGACATTCCTGCTATATCGACCTTGCTAGGCTATTGCAAAGGACTCGCCGAAATAGATAAGCGTACTTCGACTGTTAGGTTGATCCATTATACCTTCTCAGAGTATCTTTCCGCACATCCCGACCTCTTTGGTAGGGCCCACTCGACGATGGCGGAAATCTGCTTGACGTATCTCAACTTCCAGCACGTCAAGGATCTTTCAGCCGGTCCATCGCCTGACCCCTGAGCCACGCCCTTCCTTGAATATAGTTCCCTATATTGGGGAACCCACATGAAAATGGGGCTCTCGGATCATGCAAAAACACTCGCACTCGATCTTCTTGATCATTTCGGTAGCCACATATCTGCTAAGCGCCTTTGGAACTCAATTAGTTGGGGGCTTACTGTCGGATATACTTCTGATTGCACGGCGTTTTCTGCGCTCCACTGTGTCTCGTACTTTGGAATCGCCGAAGTTGCAGATAGCTTGATAAGGAAGAACAGATGGGATGTGAACGGAACAGATGATGCGGGTATGACACCACTCATATGGGCTGCGAGATGTGGACATGAAGGTGTAGTGAGGTTGCTCTTGCGAGAGAAACGTATTCAACCTGACCAGCACGACACGGGTAGTGGCCGGACAGCGCTCTCGTGGGCTGCTGGGAATGGAGATGAGGGACTGGTGAGGTTATTTCTTGGATCGCAATCCGTCAATCTCGGGAGCCTAGGTCGTCGGTGGGGGAAGGCGCGGCGAGCAGCAGGTCAACTATTTGGTAGGAGATACATCAGCCCCGATAGCCCAAGTAGCTCCGGCCGAACGCCTCTCTCATGGGCTGCAGGGAATGGATGTGAAGGAGTAGTGAAGCTACTTTTGGGGCTGGGAGATGTCAACCCTAATAGTTTGGATAGATATAACCGAACACCGCTCTTGTGGGCTGTCAGGAATGGCCACCAGGGAGTGGTCGTGCTACTGCTGGGGCGCAAAGATCTCAACCCTGACCTCCCAGACCCGGAGTATCGTCAAACGCCGCTCTCGTGGGCTGCCGGGTATGGACGTGAAGGGGTAGTGAAGCTACTGCTAGAGCGGAATGATGTCAAACCCAATAGTTCAAGTAGATCCGGTCGAACACCGCTCTTGTGGGCAGCCGAGAACGGTCATGAGGGAATAGTGGAGCTACTGTTGGCACGAGGAGATACCAACCCCGATATCCCAGAAACCGGGTACGGCCAAACACCCCTCTCGCGGGCTGCTCAGAGCGGGCGTGAAGGAGTTGTAAGGTTATTGCTAGACCGCAGTGATGTCGACCCCGATGCCCGAGACACAAAATTTGGCCGAACACCGCTCTCGTGGGCTGCCGGGAATGGCCATATGGGGGCGGCGAAGCTACTGCTGTGTCGGGAGGGCGTTAATCCCGATAATTCGAGTGAATCTGGCCGAACACCGCTCTCGTGGGCTGCCGGGAATGGCCATGAGGGAATTGTGAAGCTACTATTGTGCCAGGGCGGCGTCAGCCCCGACACTCGAGACACAAAGTCTGGCCGAACACCGCTCTCGCGTGCTGCTGGGAGTGGCCATGTTGGAGTAGTAAAGCTACTGTTGTGCCGGGACGACGTCGGCCCTGACACTCGAGACACAAAGTTCGGCCGAACGCCGCTCTCGTGGGCTTCCGGGAACGGTCACGAAGGGGTAGTGGAGCTAATTTTGGGGCGTTGTAGCGTCAACACCCATAGTTCAAGTAAATCCGGCCGAACACCGTTCTTATGGGCTGCCGCGAATGGCCATGAGGGAATAGTGAGGCTACTGTTGGAGCAGATCCATGTCAAGCCTGACACTCCAGACGCTGTGTTTGGCCAAACACCCCTCTCGTGGGCTGCTAGGAATGGACATGAAGGTGTAGTGAAACTGCTGCTGGAGCGGAACGATGTTAGCCCCAATAGTTCAAGCAAATCCGGACGAACACCGTTCACGCTAGCCGCTGAACACGGGCACGGTAAAGTCATGGAGCTGCTGCAGGCTAAGCGTGTTCAACAGATCGACCAATTGTGTCCCCCCTCGATTCCCTGAAGTCTGTTATTTTGTCTCACAGAAATTTTCCTTGTTGGCACATGTATTTCTTAAACGAAAATGGGTTTTGTGTAGGGTGGACCTAGGTCTCTACTTGTTTTTTTTTGCTTTCACTTTTTCTTCTGGCGTTCTGGGTGTTAAATTGGGAGTATGTTGGATAAGTTAACCTTTCTCTCGCTCCTAGGCAATCTCACTCTTTTGCTCGGTGATAGAATATATTTAGGTCTAGATAGAGGATGTGTTTCAAGGTTTATTTTCCGGCGGAGCGTGTTTTATTTAGCCTTTTCCTTCTTCCCCTTGTTTGGGGGTTGCAGCGGAATGAATGGGATATTTCAGATACACTAATCGTCAACACATCCGGGGGTGGATGGGATAGATTGATATTTGTAGCTTGGAGATATATAGGTGCTAATGGTAGCATATGATCCCGGAAGGCCGCTTGAAATGGAATTGTACAAATTATAGAGAATGACTGAGTTCTTTCTGGAGTGATCTTGATTCTTACGTTGTTGAATCAGCCTGTTTCTCGAATGTGCAAGCTTCATATGCTATTATCATAAAAATGGCCGGCATTGAAAGTATGGCTGGCAGAAACCGGGATGAAGATGGGGAAATAGTTGCTTAGCGGGGGTCATACCATACGTGGAGGCATGGTTGGATGTAGGAGGGTTGTGGAAACCTGCCCGACGGGGGAGGAGAGGCTTTCGCTAGAGAGAATCCAGCTGCCAAATACCGGTAGTCTTTTCACCTCAGTGTCTCTCACTCCTAGCTGACGGGAGTGAAGACTAAAAACACCTGTTTATGGGTTAGCGACAGATTTTCTAAAGAGGGGGTGATAAGATCTCCACCACAGTACCTACCACCAAACTACTTGTAGGGAGGTGACGAACACGGATCAATTATAATCCAGATATTTTTAATAACCCTAACCTCGCCAATTTATGATAGGGCAATAATTGGTAAATTTTGATTTTCTAAGGCGCTGACTGGCTAAGCTCGAATATTTGATTATCGAGCTTGTTGCCAATCACTGCCCCAGTGTCGGCGCTGATGGCTTCCGTAGCAATAGATGCTGGCTCATCTGAGGTTGAGTGGGGGGAGCTACGCTTGACTAAGATGTTGGAACAATATGTTTTGTGGATGGGTGACTGATTTTTTTTTGATCTATTTCTGTGAGGGTTTTGCGAGGCCGGTTTGCAGGCATTATATTGTGGTTTTTGGATTTATGTTTGTCATGGGGATTGCGAGATAGGGTCGAAGTTACCCATGCTAGTGTTTATTGATGGTTTTTTGGGAGTTATGTCTGCTGGGGTAAGTTACCATCTGGGTGTATATTGTTCGGTGCCCGTATGCTTGGATTGGCCACGCTTCCGCTCCCCTCTTTCCCCCCCCCAACATTTCTCAACACCACGTCGTTCTGCGCACGATCTCCTCTCCCACACCTTTCGTCCTCATTGTTGGGCCTCGCGTCCCCACCCTACCTCCAGACATGGCCTCCCTTCAGGGCGGCCCCTCGAGAGTCGGTACTCCGGCCCCTCTCTCTCCCCTCCTGACCACTGGAAACCTCGACCATCTGGTCTCGCTTTTCCACCAGACTGCTGCTGACCTTGGGCTTCCTGCTGCGGCTTTCCCCCCCATCACTCCTGCGAACATTTCCACCCTCTCCATCGGGGAACAAATGCTCCTCCCTCTACTCTGCACCTCCCTTCAATCGAGCGTCCACATCGCGACGGCCCTTGAGAGTCTCTCGACTGAAATCCATGACTTATCCTCTCAGGTTGCCAACCTGGACTTCTCCCCGCAACCCCCAAACCTCGCCCCACTCCAGGCATCTCTCCGTGACATTGCCTCCCGCCTTCCTTCAACTGCTCAGGCCTCTTTCCCTTCCCAGCGCCCTAGCGTCCCACAACAGGCCACACACCCCCCTACTGGGTCTCGTCCCACCCCCACCGGCAACACCAACCCCTCTCGCCAAGAGAAAGGGAAGGAAAGAGCTCCTCCGGCTCCACCCCCGCCACCACCCAATACAGTCTGGCCCTCCCCCTCAGCTGACCCGGATCTCCCGAGATATGACATGTCATCTTCCCCTCCCACACTATACGGCAACCCTGAGGCGTTTGCCAAGAAATACCCCCACACCTGGGAGGCGGAGGAGTTTGCCAAGGGAAAATACCCCCCCGGCCCTTCTTGGACCCCCGGCCATCTGGACCCTGGCTGGTGTCCCCCCACCACCATGACCTCCAAGGCCACCCCCACCTATGCCCAAGCTGCCGCACCCCCTGCTAAAGGCAAGAAGGGTCGTCAGGCAAAAGGTCCTGCCTCGGCTTCCTCTGTTGCGGTTGCGTCGGGAGAGGTTTTTATGAAATCTCCCCCTCCCCCTCCCCTTCCCCAAGCTGTCCGCAGATTCTTCGCCTCCAGAACCACCTTCGAACCCCACCCAGAGGCGCTTAAAATAGCAGCCCATTTCCCGGACATCGCTGCCTCTGTCCTCAGAGAAGCTAACTGCTCCCTTCCTCTTTCCTTCACTTGCACGGTCAACGACAAGGGCTCAATGTCACTGCTCGGTACCGACCTTCACACCCCTGCCTCCGCTTATACCACCTATTTCGCTCCCCTTACCTCAAGATTGAACAAGGCCTTTCCGATAGGCAACTCTCCTTGGGATATTTTCAAACCCGCCCCAAACGAAACGCAACTGTTGATTCACTCCGTCCCTCTCGCCTTCCTCCCCTCAGACGATGACCAACTCTTCCCCTCTCTTCATGAGTCCATCCGCAATGCCAGGGGAGTCTCCATTCTCTCGGCGCGTTACCTTAACCCAGACACGGAATCCCGTGAACAGAAGAGCGCCACCTCCGTGGTGGTTACAGTGGCCCCGCCCAACTCTTACGCTATCCTCCCCTCCATCAACCTCTTCTCCCGGAACCGGAGAGTCGAACAAATGTTCTCCTCCTCTAAAAACTCCCAGTGTAAGAAATGCTGGAAGTTCAGCCATATCCCTACCCGCTGTTCCAGCTCGCTTCACATCTGCCCCTTCTGCTCGCTCGCCCATACAAAGGCGGAGCATCGCTGCCCTAACCCTTCCTGCCCTAAGGGTGGCAATCTCCGACCTGTTCTCGCCTGCTGTCCATCCTCGGTGGCATGCTGCCCTAACTGCCAAGAAGAGCACTCTGCGCGCAGCAGGGATTGCCCCTCCCGCCCAAAGACCACTCCCGACACACCAAAGGTGCTATCTCGACAGACGCAGGACAGCATGGATCTCGCTGAAGACCAGGCTGGCCCTTCGACGATCCTTCCCTCAACACCAGGTGCCCCTCCTCACACCCTGAGTGCCCCTGTACTCCCACGCGATGCTCCTCCACCTAGGCAGAGAGCCCATCGCACCATCACCATCACCGATCTCACCCCAAGAGAGAGCGGTGATGAATCCCTAGATTCCGACTCCTCTGTGGGCTCTGCCCAATAATGGAGAATTTTTTCACTCGCTACACTGACAGCAGTGCTGTCTTCCCGTCCTTTCCAATTGTTCAACATAACTGCCTTGGGAGCTGGGATGTTTTTCTTTCACTTTTTAACAGCTTTACCATGCTGCCTCACCCTCCTTTGCTTGTAGCCATCCAAGACCCCCCCTCCAGACGATCGGTCCTTCCAACGTTCCCAGGATTCATGTCCTTCGCCCCACCCCCCCCTGGCAGCCCACGGGTAGCCATTTATGTTTCTTGCACTCTGAACCAGCACCTGTCCTGCTCAACCGTTTTTCACGAATCTTCAGAGATGATTTCGGTTAATGTTTTTTCTCCGGAGGGGCTTTTTGGATCCCCCCACCACTCCCTCAGGGTCACTTCGGTGTACCTTCTTCGCACAAACAGCTCTCCCTACCGCTCCGTACCGCCTGTGCGAACTTTTTCTTTTCTCTCCTACCCTCACCTGGTTTTGGGTGACTTTAACCTCCACCATCCTCTTGCAGATCCCGGCCGCTCCCTATCTGAAAGGGAGTTTATCATCTCTACACGCTACTTCGATGCCACTTTCGACGTTCCGTACCACCTTCTCAACACCCCCGGGGTTTACACCTGGTTCCCATTTGACACCACCTCGTGACCCTCTGTCTTGGATCTGGCTTTTGCGAATACCGCCCTCTCCTCCCTCGTCTCCTCATGGGACACCCCCCTCCCCTCCACTGGCTCGGACCACGTTCCTTGTGTGGTAACACTAAGACCACCCGCGGTTATGCTACCCCCTCCTACTCCACACTGGGCCCTCCTTGACCTATACGCTGTAGGAAAGGCACTAGATACCTTCACCACACTACCTTGCCCGGCGAGGCCCACACCCAACTCCCTGGGTAGATGGTTTGACATCTCCTCTACCCGCCTTACCTCCCTCCTTACCTCCCATGCCCCATGCAAGTGCCCGTGCCCCCGCTCGAAGCCATGGTGGTCCCCCCGCCTGTCGTCCCTTAGAAGGGAGTATCACAGGTTCGCAAGGTTATCCCGCCTTGATCCCTCCCCCCTCAACTGGAGCAATGTCAAGAGCTCGAGAAGAACTTATTTCAAGGCCATCGCCTCGGCCAAGAAAGCACACTGGTCGGACTTCCTGTCCTCAGCCACTCCATGCTCAGTCTGGACGGCCAAGAGATTCGTGTTCGGCAGCCGACCACAAAGGTTCCCAGACCTGCCAGGGGCCTCCAACCCGGCCGAGATAGCGGAACTGCTTCTTGACCACTTTTTTCCCTCCAAACCCCCTCCTCCCCCTCTCCTCTGCCTCACCCGCTATGAAGACTACACACCCCTCACCTCCGAGGAGGTATCCAGGGCCCTCTCCAAATCCTCGAACACCTCCGCTCCTGGCCCCGACCACATCCCGTACTCTGTGTGGAAGTCGGTACACCGCATCAAGTCCTCCCTTCTTCCTTCCCTCCTGGACCCCCTGCTAGCCCACGGTTTTCACCCTCCCTCCCTTAAAAAAGCACTCGGTATAGTCCTTGACAAGCCAGGCAAACCCTCATACGACTCACCCTCCTCTTTTAGGGTCATCGTCCTCCTTCGAACGCTCTCTAAGATTCTTGAGAGAGTGGTGGCTTCCCGCCTCTCAGCTCAGGCAACGATATGCTCCCTCATCCATCCCCTTCAATGCGGCTCCCTCCCTGGAAGGTCCACCGCTGATGCCGCCCTCGTCCGATACAGAGTCTCCACTCTCTTCCTTGATGTGAAGGGAGGCTTCGATAACGTGGAGTCCCCCTCACTCCTCTCTCTCCTCCGCAGAAAAGGGGTCAGCCCATACCTGGTCCAATAGATCAGCTCTTTCTTCAGGGACCGCACTTGTCGCCTGACGTTCCAAGGGTCCCCTCGCTCCTTCGCCCCCGTCTCGGTCGGGGTCCCTCAAGGATCCCCCATCTCCCCTCTTCTGTTCGTCATATACGTCTCCTCCCTCCACATGGAAATCCCCAGGTCACTTATCATCTCCTACGTTGACGACTTTGCTATCACAGTAGCCTCGCCCTCCTACAGGACCAACGTTCGCCTTCTTCAGAAGTCCTTCTCAGCGCTCAAGAGGAAGGCTTCGCCGATCAACATCTCCTTCTCTGTTCCGAAAACTGAACTGATCCACTGGAGATCTACCAGGAGCAATGAGCCGCCGTGCTCCCTCCCGGTACAGCTGGAAGATCAGCTCTTCTATCCACAGCCCCGCCTGAAGTGGCTGGGCTTCATCTTCACCCCCGCCTTTGACCCAAGGTCCCACTTCTCCAGGAGGTACGTGCTTGCAAATGCCGCCCTAGCCACAATCCGCCGCTTCTCCACTCCCGGGATAGGCCTTCCCCCCTACCTTTGTCTCTCCTTGGCGCGGTCGCTCCTTGCTCCAATCCTCCTGTATGGATCCGCTGTCTGGAACACTCCCCCGTCTATCATGGGCCCAATGTCCGTTTTCTGGCATCGGGTCTGTAGGTGGATCACCAATTGTTTTTCCTCCACCAATCTAACATGTTTGCACCGGGAAGCCTGTCTTCCCCCGCTACCTATTCTTGTACGCCACCAACGCCGCCTTGCTGGCCTAAGGCTCATCTGCTCCCCTCCAGAAATAAACCCTGCCACAGCACGCCTCCCTAAGTCCGTCCCCACCTTCTCGCCACACCGCGCCATCAAGATGGCGCGTGGGAAAATTACCTCCCAGCCTTATCTCTTCTTCAACCTCGACTGGCGTTCTGCTCCGGACAAGTTCAAGAACCCGAGGTACCGACACAACGCCATCACAGCCTTGGCTAATGCGGCCACCCCCCTCGTCCACGACGTGGCCACCCTGCCACCCATCTCCCTCCACTTGACAGACTATTTACCCCCGGTACCTGGGGTCGTCCCATCGTACGCACGCCTCAAATTGAGGGCTAAGCAACTCCTCCTCTCTGACTGGTCCGCCACCCCAGCCCCCCCATACTACCCCTATCCGCCCTCAGCGCGCCCCTATCCCTTCATGGGTTTGGGCAAGTTTGTTGCGGGCAGAATACACCAGATGCGTTCTGGGAAAAGTTATCTTGCGGCACACCCCTCGTGGGAGGATCCTGATGCCGACACGTCCTGCCCGTTATGCTCTGAGGCACCACAGACCTTCAAGCATGCCATCCTGTCCTGCCCCTCCTCTGCCCGTCAAAGATCCCGCCTCCTCCAAGGGGTCTCAGACTTGGCTCCGGAAGCCCCGATCTGGTCCGACCAGCAGCTGCTCATTGCCCTGGCTGAGTTCATTCGCACCACCGCCACTGGTTTCCCTCCTGGGATGCCCCCACTTGCTCCCTCCCTCCATACCCCCCCAAATCCTCTTTTTACTTCACTGCCCTATCCGCCCCTGGCTCTCGAGACTGGTTAGGTGGTTTATACTTTCATTTATTTTAGCTATGGCTGCTTTGCGACGATTATTGGTCGCCTTGGGGGAAATGGTTAAGGTTATTTCTTTTGTTGATTGTTAGTTTGATTTCCGGTTTTGTTTTGGCCATATCGTTAAAGATGCATGTCATTTCTTGTACCGTAGAAACAATGAACATATGATTTAAAAAAAAAAAAAAAAAAAATGTATTCTTGGATTGGCGGCATCCCTATTTGATAATGAATAAACTTGATAACGAGTGTCTACGGATTTTATCCCTGCCCCGAGTGCAGTACATTTCTCTTATCTTAAAATCAAAAAGCTTTCTTGTTGGGCGATTACTGGAATTCAGCTTGAACTTAGTTGATTATTTTTCCTTGTCATGGGCAAGGTTATCGCAACCAGGGGGATACCACTCAGGGGAGAGGAGAGTGATACTCTATTTTGTAACATGGGACTCGGTGATGGTGGTGGCAGTAGGGAGGCAACGGAGGGACTGACTTCCTTCTGGTGCGATCTCGGGTCTTGTGTGTTTGAATTACC
>Ga0307509_10001083_pt1 | contig 46556 bp, 26 predicted proteins | sample 10_EM_MG_FD_202245 | JGI IMG/M metagenome (GOLD analysis project Ga0307509, IMG submission 202245) | Populus trichocarpa ectomycorrhiza microbial communities from riparian zone in the Pacific Northwest, United States - 10_EM | ecosystem: Host-associated > Plants > Roots > Unclassified | place... | reverse complement strand
CCCGGGTGACCAAGGTCAGAAACAGGTAAAGGGGGGACCCTTCGCTTATTTCAGTTATCTCAGGAAGAGTAGGTACTGCGTCTGGTTGCGTCCTGAGGATTAGGTGCTGTGTCTGGTTGCGTCCTGAAGATTAGGTGCTGCGTCTGGTTGCGTCCGGAAGATTAGGTGCTGCGTCTGGTTGCGTCCTGAGGATTAGGTGCTGCGTCTGGTTGCGTCCTGAGTGTTAGGGGTGCGCCCGGTCCGTCCTGAGTGTTAGGTGTGCGCCCGGTGCGTCCTGATTCGCGATTGACGTTCTGTGCGTCAGGTGCATCTGACGCACAGGACGCCCAGGATGCAGGCTAGTATTTTTGCTGATGAGCCCCCACCACCATAGCCTCATCCATAGCCTTCTCCGAAGAGTCAGCCACCACCGCCACCACCTAATCCTTGTCCTCTTCTGAAGAGTTGGCCACCACCACTATAGCCTCATAATCAGCCACTCTCTCTCGGGCAGCCACCTCCTCACCAAAATTGTTAACTTGAAGCCTGAACACTAACCCCTCTCAGAGATCTGGCTCCTTGCCCACAAGATGCAATCGGCAAGGGGGAACCAAAATGTGATGCCGTGAACAAAAGACCTCTGCATTGAGAGCAAAAGTCATCTCGACAGCGTGAGAAAGAACCACTGACCCTTTAGCGACAGTGGTGGTGGCAAAAGGAGAGGAACCTCGCTTGACCATATCGACTGAAACATGAGGAAAGGCAGAACATGAAGAACCTTGAAAAGTTGATGAAAGAGATAAACTGATCTCTTAAACAAAGATTAAAGTCAGAGCGAAGGTCTCTGAAATTAAAGACTTGAAGCTATCGCAAGATAAAATCAAGGGACGTGAGTTGACAGAACCAAAAAATGACCAGAGTCTCAGGTTTTTGGTATGCAATAGCAGTCGTTTTACAAACTTCAGGCAATTGGGAGTAGTTCTCTCTGATGGGTGTGGGTCGAGCGGGAGCGATCTTCGCTTAGTTTGCTGACTAAGCTCTCACTGCTTGGTTCTCGCCCTGTTTCCCAGCTTGATTCAAGCAATCATCACCGGGGCAACCCCAATAAATAACAATAAAATACACTTAGCCAGTAAGGTGCAATTGTTCGCATTATTCTGGCAACCCGTGGTATGTCAAGTGATTGTATATGGCACCCTGACGGGTAGCCCTTTTTACACTAAAAACTATCATTTTCAGGGAACTAGAGCGCCATCACCTACCGTGTCGAGTGATCAATTCTTAGTGAAATAGTAATTCTGTCTATTCTAAATGGGCCATTTTAGTATTGGAGAATAGTGCGATTTGGGTGAACCGAGGTGAAGCGAAACCGGCCACTTTGAAAACATGCATCTTTTTCTACTGGTGCCCACACAAACTTTTGGCCGTTCACTCCTGCATCTGAACAGTTTGCCCTGGTTGACTAGTACTCGTCATAGAACAAAGAAATTATTTATAAAAATGCGAATTTCATTATCACTCGGTTCCTAGCTAACCATCGATATGCTTTTCGTTTAAATTAATTGAGAGGTAGAGACGCAAATAGAGATTTTCCATACCAAAAATTTCATCCATTTTGGTGTGTTTTCGGCGTTATCGTACTTGGGTCCACCAACCATGACTTTTCTCCTGTTGCCATATCGTAGATGGTATTTACTCACTGCAGCACACCGCCGAGAGTCTTGTGAGATTTTTAAGCGCGCCTCTGAGGCAATGCTATGGTTTGACTATCTAGCGACAAGAATTTATAACGGTAGAAAATCGAGTAGACACGTTGACTCCTCCAATCGGGAAATGATACAGGTTGATACGCCATTGTCTACCATAGCTTTTGCCATCTAACTTAAAGGTTAAAGCTAGACAGTTAAGTAAACGGGCCCCAAGACTTATCTTTAGTGACTGTGCTTGCACGTTCCAAAGGTGTTTAGAAATGTGGAGACTCGGGTTGGCACTTTTTAAAAGGAGCATACACCGAAGTTAGCTCCAGTGAAAAGTTCCACATTTCAGTCAACGCTTGCGACGCACAAGTATATGGGGATGCGTTCATCTACTGTACCAAAGGGAATGGAAATCATTGCGGGGAGTCTTATGGTAAATCTATTCATATCTCTTTTTTTATTCTTCTAGCGTCAATTGTTTTTCCCCCCCTCTCCCGTCACCTGTGTTGTTAATCACCGGCGCTCCGCGGACATGCAACCTCCACTGCCACCTGTTGGAATATGCGAGAAGAGTGTCGGAGGATTCACCGGAGTCAGGTGTTCAATCACAGATGCGAAAAGAGGGGAAAGAGGGGTAAAGTGAGGGGTAAGAGGTACAGGAAAGCGTGGAAGTAAAGAGGGGAAAGTGGGGTGAAGCAATGGCATGAGAAAAGACAGAAATGGTGTGATTATGCTCAGAGACTCCCGGAAGATTTGATATTCATTCATGTATTTAAAGAGACCCCTCCAGCGACAATCTTGAGTAGAGTAGGTCACAAAATAACAAGTCTGTCTTTGATATATTCGTCCCATCTTCAATACGCTTTCCACCCATACAGTGCACACGTTTCATATATCGCTTTTTCTCAACAAGTACTTATAACAATTTCTTCCTCGCTTTACTGGACCCCTCCTTTGTTCTGTACTTGAGCTTACTCGACCGAGGCATCTAGGGATCTATTAAGTCAACCAATGAAGTGTTTCACTCACCGAGCGACGACGGGGTATCCCTGGCAGGCCGAGGAGAATGGAAGGATGCAGGGCGAAGACCCAAAAAGCAAGAACAACTGGTATCTCTAACTTAATTGAAAAAAACGAGAAAAAGATTCTCGCTAGATCTCCCCGCATCTAAGAGATGGCAGTTTTCGGGTTTAGGATCTCGGGGCAGCCGCGGGGGAAGTAAGGCGTTTCCGCCTTAACCGAGGGCTCGAGAGTCATGCGCTATATACAGTAAAACCTCCGGTAATTCCAGCAGGTAGGGAGTAGCACAATGCTGGAAATAAGGAGAGGATGGAAAGAGGAGAGTGATCTTGGCACATGGGGCAGCCAAAAGTGTTCGTATATGGTTTTTTGTTCCTCTAAAATATGGTTTCTGTCTCCTCTCAAAGCTTTCTTTCAGCTTTCCATCTTTTCAAACTCGTTGCTGGTCGAGGCTTAATATGTTTTCTTTCATTGTTCCTTTTGTTTCTCTCAGGTCACTTCTTTGATAGTCTTTGTCTCCCCTTGTGGAGGGGTTGTGGTGGTAATGGCTGGACTCAACCACTGTACTATATAGCTGAGCTATGTCTTTCTTATTATTCAATTGATGAGTGTTGTCGCAATAAGAAATCTTAACTACTTCTATTATCACTTCTCTGTCCGGAGTACCGATCACATATTACAACAAGAAGTAATTGTTTAAATCGGGTGATATCTCATGATAGAGGAGAGAAAGTGAAAAATTTTTGTAGAGCCTGGATAATAAAATTATTATGTTGGACAGTTTTGATATCGATACTATATGCTGCTGCAACCAAGGAATTCCATAGGGCTTTGGATCCTTTTGGAGGATAGTTATCCTTATAGAGTTGAAACTTTGTAGGAGTTTTGATGCTTGTGTCGCTGGTGTTTTTCTTGGCTTAATCGTCATCTTTTCGCAATCAGCCCGGAGCCCCGAACTTCACAAGATAGGGAAAAATGAAGGTTATCATCTCCGAACACGAAAGTCAGGAATCGCAAGGAGAGGTTAAAAAAGTAGAGGGATTAAAAGTGTGCATTAGGCTCAGAGCTATCCATTAGTTCTGATGCACAACTGAATTAAAGGGGTTGAAAAGATACCTCACCTGCACCAGGAATCACTCAGCAAGTTTCCATAACCATGTAGGAAAGAGCCACAAATACGATACTAGAATGGCTATAGCTTTAGACAGGGTTCCAAATGGTCGGCCGTCGACTGGCTCAGACTATGTAACATGTATACAGGTTCCGGTAACTGTATACACGAGCGGAGGGCAGGATTTCCTATGTTTAGTTTGATTACTTTGCTTACTTTGATTAGTTTGGTTGTTTGACAGCCCCGGAGCTATATTAAGGCCCGGTAGCTTGTGTTAAGTTTAGTTTTTGCATGTTTCTTGTTTTAATTAGGAACACAAGTGAAGGAACGGTCATGTAAGCTGACGATAGCATTGAGGCAGTATTATGACTCTTAGGTTTCATGTGGGATCACAGGACATGCCGGGCAAGGTGCACTGCCTGGTAATGATCGTGGTTGCAGGATATCTGATTACTATCGCTCTGGGAGAACTCTTGTATTTAAACTAATCGTCTGGCTAGCAGGAGAACGGCACACTTCACCAGAATCTCGATTTATGAATATACTTGGTTGAACGGCTATCTCAGAGTTCTACTTGCCCTTTAACTATTATCTCTCTATCTCCGGGTCTCTTGAAGCCTCCCTTAGACCTAGCACTTGCCGGTCAACCGCTAGCCCTCTATTGTACCTTATCGTTAGACAGGAGTAAACCTGTTACAGACTAGCTAGACCAGGTCAAAATCTAGTCTAGTCTGGTGGCGGAAATTACACTGGCTGGACAGTCGTGATTGTGGAAACTGACTGGACCGGGCTCGGTCAGACTGGACAGACTAGGTGAAAATCAAGTGATAGAAGATGTATCGACCTATGGCTTATCGGCTTAAAGACAACAGTTAAATCGTGAAACCTCTGCAGAGAAACCAGCTGTGTGAAAGTTCTATCTGATTGACCCATACTGATCAGCAGACTCGGCTAACCAACTAAACTGCCAAATCTCAGGCAAGTTGGAATGCGCATGTTGCCTCGTGAGGGGGCAGTGAAGATCCATTGTAACCAATGTGCCCCAATGCGGGCCAAAACACATGGTTACATGAAGCAAACTTATAGAGTAGAATTCAGAAAACCGGTTTTGGCTCTCTAGTTGGGGACTATTTCATATAACGGTGTGTTTTGGCTTGCTATAGGGTATGTTATCAAGTCTTTTAGTTCACTAATCGAGTGACGCTACATGTAGCGAAACTTGCTTATTAACACACCTTCCCCACCCTCCACCCATGCCGTGGGGGAATAGGGAGACTGGTCTGGCACTAATCCCAACCAGTCTTTGACTACATTAATTGGTCAGGTCTAGTCACGGACATCAATTCAGACTGAGCAACTGGTCAGACTATTTGGAACCCTGGCTTTAGAGCTAACAGCTGCCTTCCCAAGGTCAAAAAAGCAAATGTGTTCTTCCTTCTTCACTATTTCTTCTATTTCTTATTTCTTATTTCTTTTTTTTCTTTTTTTTTTTTGCCAACCCCCCCTCCTGTCTGGTTCTGCTACCCGCCGATCGCCAACCTTTAAGGTCTAGAGTCGGATTCTATCACCTCGTAGCAGGATTGTTAAACCCCAGAGTCCTAGTGATGAAGGCCAAGTTCTCCAATCTCCCAGTCCCCATAGGGCAGGATTTGAGAAATTCTGAGTTTTCCTGCCCTACATGATGGATCGTTCAATAATAACTGATTGTTACCGTGGATTGAACTCCTGGACTCCCGCTAATTGCGACAGGAGTATTAACCACTGTGCCAGCTGGGTATTTCATGAAATGTAAACTTGGGAACCAATACTTATCCTACTCGAAGCCCAATTTCGGGATTTTAATGGGTCTGTAGTGTATCTATTCTCCAGCTGCTGGTAAATTTCAACGGAGGTGTTTCTTACTCCATACGTGTTTAATGAGAGATTCTCCATTGTTTAAAACAGAATCGGTGCTTTGTGCACTTGTTACTGTCGTACAATATGATATGAAACTATAAGTTAGGGCCAGATATTAGCCTGGTAATCATGTACCTTGCATCAAGATCACCTGCTTTTTGTCGTCTTCCCGTGGTCGCATTGGTTCTACTTAGGCAAGTACTTGGATGTCTAGTTTGACAACGTTGACATTATTGGCAGTGCCTTGCTGTTCTTGGAGTCTTGCGACAGCGATTGATGTTTCCGCACCCTTTTTTTTTTGCCAAACACCTTTCACAGGCGTCAACCGAGACGGAGCATGCCAATACCTTACTCTTTGGCTGGGCATTTTCCTCACAGAGTCGGACGGCGGTTCTCATTCCGAATATCATGGTTTTCTGCAAATGGATGCTATTAGAACCCCTTCAGACTTTCACGCAAATGAGATTTGTTTGTTTATTTCTCCTCTTCCTTTAATTTTTTTCCCCCCTGCCCTTTTTTCTTTTTTCTTTAATGCTAAATTTTCTAGCTAAATTTTCTCTGCTAGGTGTCTTGCTAGAATTAAGATCCGCAGAATGTCCTGGAATTAGAAACTATAAGAGGCCTAGAATTTTCAGAGGGATTTCCCATACCTCAAATATCGTGACCCTGCAAGCACTGGAATTACTAGAGGGTTGGAAGTATTGGAGGTGGGAAATCTCGGAGGTTCCACTGTACCAAAACCTAAAGTAACACGCCTTCCCTGAGCCCGAACGGGTGACTGGCTATCATGACGTGATTAATTTTTATTAAATCCTCTAGGGGAATGCAGCGCTTAAATTACTTGTTTTTTTGTTCAGGGAACCCTTTCTCATATAAAATCAGGGAAACTAAGGGGGCTTGGTGCACCAAAAGGCACATCACAGAATGGAGCCTTTGTTAGAAATTATCCACCTCGCTCATGACTCAATAAGCGGTCGACCGAGTGGAGCGTTTACTCAACCACTAATTTGGTATGCGAGGTGTTTGGGGTGGCTTTGCCAAAGATGAGAAGACGAGAAATAAAGAAGGCAGGATACCGGTATGAGTTGTGGTAAGACCAATTTGGGGAGTTTAGTTTACCGGAAGAAAAAATACTTGTGTGCGAGGGGGAGAAGAGGTTGAGAAGAAGACACCCTGCCGATGATGACTAAGATGGCTATGGCTAAGTATCTTCGCTTGCGCATAATATTATGGTGTCTTTTCGGGGATCTTGGAATTGTCTAGAAAATCACTTTTATGATCTCCACAAAACCGAGCATTATATATAACATATCACAATGTGGATCGTTGCACATGTGATATGTCCCAGGTTCCTAGGTGTACTAGGGCGTACAAGAAAGTGATTGAGATTTTATGGCGTTGTATTGCAGAAAGTGACAGGACAAGTAAGGCATGGCCCATACCCAGACAGCCCTATTACTTTGTGCCAAACTGTGCCACCAAACGGTAATAACTTTCATGCGCCCACGAGTATTGTAAGGTGACAGAGTTACGGTAACCGAACAATGGATTTATACTCTTAATCTTTGTACCATTATCCAAGGGAGAATAATTTTAAAAATAATTAAATGCATAGAAGTAATTGGCACTTATATCATCAACCTTAATAATAAATATTACAAGAAATTATCTTACACTGTATCGATTGTGTGGTAATGATTTTTTGGGAGGGTTTGTTGTTGGAGCTAGTTGGAGGTGATGAGTTGCCTTGTTGCCCTAGTGTTCGGTAGAATGAATTTAAAAATATATAGTGATAGAAAATTGCACAGCATCCACACTACTCTCGGTGCTTGAAACCTATCTGAATCCACTTGATTTCTCTTTGTATGTCCTAGGCTCGGGCTAGTGGGGCTAGCTTCGTACACCTCCAGGCATATCCTGATATCTAAGCTACTCCCCATCAGAAAAATATTTAATATGATAGCCTGAATGGCATATCCCGAAATATTATCGGCAGTTCCCGCAATTCACAAAGCCCAGGTTGCCTTACCTCTACCTAGCCTACCGGACTGTCCTTGGGGGTAGGGGTACTTCCGGCGCGGTAGAGCAATTCTTCGCCCGCGTGTCAACCGGCACCCCGCCTCTCATATGTCCATTAGACCTCTTGCTATCACCAACCCTTTCCCAATAATTATCACTCTAATCTGGCGTGTCTATATAAAGATCCTAAGTCTGCTCCTGGGGGTATGAACGATATTTGTTAACTCCCGTGCATCTGCAGGCTACCTGCAGGCTCCTTGCGAATGCTGGCAGTACGTACTCGTGATTGCCTGACGTTTGTAGAAACGAATGCTATTGCCATAAGAAAAGAATTGCCTGGAGCCTCAAGATTTTGCCAATATGCAATAGCAGCCGTTTTTGCAAACGTTAGGAAATTACGAGTAGCACGAGTACAAGTGCTCGAGAACTGAGACTATTGGTGCTGTCGGTGGCGCTGCTGCATGCAGTGTGACTACAGCTGCTGGCTGCATACCTGTTGTGCAAAAGGCTTTTTTGTGTGCTACTACTACATGGGTAGGCATGTAGCGATCGCACACACCAATTCAGAGCCTCACAGGTCTCAGGACTTTGGCTGGCAGACCTCTATGGTGTATGCGAAGGCTTCGTGCTATGATAGAGCATTGTACTTGCCCCAGGCAGGAAGACAAAATAAAGCTAAAGTTACAAGTATCAGGAAACAGGTGTTAGTAGAATATATGGCAAAAAATCCCTGGGCATCACAAACTCACCACTCTTATTTCCAGTCACTACTTGCCTGAGACGAGTACGACAAATATGGTTCATTAATGGGAAACGCCGCACTGGATATGTCTCAACCTTTCGAGCAGGACAGTGGGCCCACCCGAATCTAGAGGTCACAATCCACTTGTTTTGTGGGTTGCGGGCTCTTGGGTGGTACAATAGGAGGAACCCCCCAAGGAGTCTGGGACACTGGGCACTTTGGTGGAGAGGAGGCCCGCTCCAGTTGGTCTTCCGCCTGTTGGTAGAAATACATAACTGGAGGAGACTCCCCTCTCTGAGCTTTGGAAGGTTGGGGAGGAAGGTCTCGAGCCTTCGCTCCCATAGACACCCATTTTGACATTTCCCCTCACCGCCCCCCGAAGAATGGCGCGCACGCCCTGTTGTCGGGATAGCCAGCAACCGTCGCAAAACGATCTCTGTTGACACCGGCAAGTTCCTTAATCTCCACAATAAAGAAAGATTTCGCTTTCTTCCTAATAAATTGGTAGCGCTCTCGGATGAGCCTTGGAATTATAGGTATGTGCCTCGCTCCCGCCAGTGTTCCCAACCGTCTGGTCCATCCGTCTTCGGGTGAGGACGGGGCGGACTCCGGCTCATAGTCGGCCTTTTTGGGGGTGCTAGGACCGACTACGCTTGGGAAGGTGAGGACTTGAAGGACTTGGCGGACTATAAGAGACTAGAGTCCTAGCCCTTCGACCTCCTGTACTACCCAAGTTGATATCATACACCTCCAAACGGATTCTTTTCACATCATGAGACACCACTCGTGCCGTCCCCGGCGGTCCCCCACCATTCCCGGCCGTCTTCAACAGTCCTCAACCGTCCCCCGCCATCCCCCGCCGTCCCTCGCCGTCCACCCCCCCCGTCCTGAACTAAAATATCTCACCCTGTAGGGCCAGCCGTCCTGCCCAAAGACGGACGTCCTACCCTTAGGTCACTACAGATAGCCGTCCCGTCCAGTCCGGGCCCCCGGGCGGTTGAGAACACTGGCTTTTCCTATCCCCAATTTCCCATGTCGCCTAGATTCTGTGGGTTATCTCCTTCCTCCGTTCTCTTTTTGCTTCCCTGTCGGGCCTGTATAACAAACCTAGCTTTCCATATACCTTCAATACACTAAGCTAAAAATCTCATACAGTACCATCACTTTGTCGACTGATGAGATTTTTTGTTTGCATGTTTACTTTAGCTACAAACCTCTGTTCTATTACAGCTAAAGTTATGTCAGTCTCCACGCCTGGGAAAGCTTCAGTCACCGGTTAGACACTTTAGTTCGTTTCTCCAGAGTGTTGAAACCTACTATGACCGGACCTGGTGTTTCACGCTCTCACCGGAACCGCTCGGCGTTTGGAAAACTCTGATATACGTTTGACTATGATAGTAGAAACCTGGAAGGTTGGATATAGAATAGACTAGCACTAGCTACTGACTTCAATACTCAATTTGTATCTGTATTAGATGCGAGACAGTGGAGGATCTCCTATGTTTCCTTGTTGTTATTTTCCTCTTTTGTCTTTACGACTCTAGTTTGGTTCTCTGCTTATAAAGACCCCGTTATTCCTTTCGTCAATTATTATCAATCATCATTCGTTTTATCTTTTTCCTCCCTTCATTCAATACAAATCAAGTCTTTTGTCGCTCGCCTTGCTCCCGTATTTAAGTGAATATATCGACGACGCTCCGACGCACGCCCTGGATATTTTAACACAGAGGACCCCCCCAATTCTGCCTACTCGCGGCTAGTACCTTTCTCCTACTGGCCTGAATATGAAGTCCGCATCCACCCTAAACCTCATAAACCGCCGTCGCAAAAAATCGACCCTAACTCAATGAACTTTAAAAGAAAACAAGTAATAGAAAAGTGGAGAAAAGTATATTTTGCAACCATATTACCCTTGGTAATTATTATTACCATTGGCACACAAGCAATTAGCCATGATGTGTGGACGAGTGGTTGTCACGGAGGTTTACTTGGTTTAGGGTGGATGTGGACTTTCTGATCTGGGGAATAGTCTTTTTCATATAAATTTCCTTCAGCGCTTCATTTACTCAACTGTTTTCCTCCAGCTTTACATTTATTTCCAATCTAGTCTTCATCGTCATCTATTTATTTCTGAGCAAGCATCCCTACTCAACGCGCCGCCTTTCTCGCTCTGCACTATTTGTCACATCATTTTCATAAAACTTCCCTAGAGTAAACTAGGCCATTTATGGCCTCAAGATTCCAGATTGCGTGGCATGCAGATGGATTGATTGATAGTGAAAGAGTTATATTGTCATACTTGCCTTTATTCCAACATTAAGAGGCTGGACGACTGAGTAGAGGCGCAAACAGCGGTACGGATGAGGAGGAAGAATCGCTCCGATATGCAGGCGGCCGATGCAGGCGGCCGGTGATGATGAGCTGTCCGTTGTCTGCAGTCTTAACTGCAGCCGTGGCCAAACTGGGCCAGGTGGGAGCAGGGGAATTCAGTCGGCGAATTCAGTCGGCGAAAAGTGTAGATCGTCAAGGCTAGGGTTGCGAAAAACTACTGGTAATTAAACCTTGTGGGTCAGTTACTATGTGAGCACGGTGGAGATCGTATCGGAGGTTGCCAGCTAACGGCTAATATTCTATTGGTGCTCGCCGCTAGAATAAGTGCTAAGACAGCTAGCGCAACTATGATACTCGGCGAAATCCAACTACCCTAAAAGCACAATAAGGATTACAATTCCCAACACAACCATAACGACTATTAATACTAGGGCAGTTATATTTGTTTCCCTCCTTCTCTCTAAAAGCATAAGATTTGGTAATAGGATCCTTGATTTTGACTGGAATTGACTTGAGTTGTTGTGATGGTTGAGTTTTGAGGGAATTATAGTTGCGCCCAATGCCTCAGGACCTATTCCGGCCCCGAGTATGGTACACCTGTGCCCAATTTTCTGGCGATGGCAAACCCACAGGTATCCAGGTCACCCAGCCTTAGCATTTTGGTCAGATGTCTATCGCTATCCGTAAATATTTTTCTACCTACGACCAACTCTATACTCGAGTACTATAGGTTTAGTTTGACAGGTTAGGAGAGTTGCAACTCCCATTTAATGAGACCCAACACTGCTACCATAGCACGCTTGCCTGCTTATCTAAGAAAGCTAATTTCGGACTTCTTAGCTAGAGGTTCAATTATTCGGGTTACTCTAATACGGCATACAAGTTAATACGGTACCAGACGGAAACAGGCTCCCCTATGTGCAAGATGTAGAGATCGGGATCTCATATGCTACTTCATGGCCTCACGGGTTTTTAAAGATTCGCATCGTACTGTGCTCGTGTTGTCATGAGGGCCAGGGTTAGTGACTATGCATCGCTCATGCTTTTTTTTCCATGTATGATAGCAAGTACCATACCGGTATCATGCACCCCTGGCATTTCGAAATCGCCAAAAAACGGGGATCGGGCTTCTGGGGTACAGTGTCTCAGAAAGTCGTGACGAATATTAGCGGGTGACAAACAGGGATATTTTTTCGTTATCCTACGGTAACGAATTGTATTTTTTTTTTTGCTTGCTAAATACCCCTGTTCCTCACACGTTGATATTTATCACAGCCCTATTGGAGGCGGTATTGACTGAAGCGTTCGGTGTGCTCGAGTCAATTGAATAACCGTATTCCTCACTTTTAATTTTCACATCTCAACAACCCTTTTTGACTGGAGACTATGCGAGTAGCCAATAGATCTAGTTCTTGGGTGAGAAATCATGCTTTCGATATGGCCCAGGCTTTCGAACATCGTGCATGACATCACTTCAAGCTCCGTGGTTGAAATTCACTGGTTCCAGCACAATGCACGCTCGAGCAATACGTTGAACTTTAGCCAACGTATTGGATAGGTTGTTGGTATCTCTGTGGGACTATTCTCTCTATTAATCTCATGCATAAATACTGAGGGCCCCTAAATAAAAAACCTGCCCCGGCTTCCCTCTCGCTTGAGGAATCCACCCCCTCCAATCGCCGGTTTTTTTCCACCAATCGGCATCTTCCCTTACTCATGGATAATAGTTGGCATCTGCCACCCTCACCCGGGAATACAGTCTGCCTTGGGTTATTCAAACACTAGCAGCCATTGCCAGACAATACTCCTTGACACCGACAAGTTTCTTGGTCTCCAGAGCGACAAAATGGATTACTTTCTCTGAGATAAACAAGTAGCGCTCCCTGACAAACCATTAGATTATGAGTACCTGTCTTGCCCCGGCCACTTTCTAGTCTCGCTTTGGCCTCTTTTTTTTTGCAATGGGACACCTCTGCAATGCATTTTTTTTATTTTTAGCCCGGTAAAGTCTTTTCCCTATGCTAGCATGTATTGTACATTGCCTCCAACCGAATTAACAAAAGAAACAACAATCTAGAACACCTCTGCTCCAAACATGTCTACCCTTCGTCTACCCTTCTCATTTTGGCTAGATGATTACCGAATGCAAGAGATATCTGCTGCCATATAAACTCAAATAACCGAGCCATGTGCCATGCCGTTGGCCCTTCCTCCCTGAGTAAGGCCAAGAAAGGTTCTTTTTTTTTTGGTCTTGGAAGGAGGGAAGTCTGTGCTTTGTTGCGTTATTTGCCTCCTCTCCAGAGCAGGGAATTTTGGACTTCATAGCACATGGTTCATCTAGGGCCGGTTTAACTAACCGCCTAGTCCTAATATTTGGGTGATAAAACTAGACGGTGGTGTCTCAACAAACATGTTTCTTCCGATAGAGGGTGCAAACTGTGTACCCAATCTTCTATTATCCTAAACTCCTGTAAGTAGATGGTCAAAACATGGCACCGAGACGGAGGTCTGTTTGCGAATTTCACCAAACGATAGACTGCCCGCTGTTGTAGGTGAATACGATCTGCTTGCCCGAGTACCTCCACATACCCCCAGCCGTCAAGACCTCCTGCACTATCTCACCCTCTCAAGCTGCTAGAATACCGTTTATAGGTAGGCTGGCGCTTGTTTGAGTTTTTACGGTAAGCCGCTGGCACCCCCCCTACGCGTCAATTCCCGGGGTTTGTGAACACAGCACAACGGCTATTGCATACGGGCAAAAAATCAGCCAGAGCCTGATGATTTTGGTGGTAAGCAATAATAGTTGTGTTCACAAACGTCAGGACATTACGAGTATGGCAGTGATAGAGAAATCGTTGCATTAAAAGGATACAGAGACCTTACTACTTGACAATTGATAGGGTATCCAGATATCGAGAAAGTCCCTTGGCGCCAGGAGCTGGCATACAGTATTGAGGTTCCGCTGCGGAGGCTCTCGGAGTCGCAACTTGTCCTGGCCGCCATAGGTGATAAAGCTGTGCACCAGGTTATTGCCCTCGCACTCCGGATAATTACGAATTGGCAAGCACACGAAGCAATTATAACATCCCTGTTGAAAAGCAATAGTCCTGGCAGAACTCGTTTACGTTCGAGTACTTGTGATAGAGTTGTGATAGAGTAGGTCCCATATCGGGTTGGGTTCGCGCTGTTTCCCAATAAACCATCGAGGATTGAGTCTCTGTGGAGTCTGAGGGTGCAGTGGAGGGGGGGAACAAACAGTAATCTCGTGGGCCCCCCTCCCACTCCTTGTCCCCTCCGGTATATTGTATTATGCAGGCTCAATTTCGCCCTCACCTAGGTGAATGGGCATTGGTTCCTTCTCCGCCGTTCGCAGAATATAGTGGACCACCGGACTATGTCTGCTCATGTTATCCAGCTGAGCCTCAAAGGAGAGTTTACCTCAAGAAAAGTATAAAGAGTCCTAAGATTTGACATAGACTCTCCTCGCGATGTTGTTCAAGAGCATTTCCTCCGGACTTCTAAAAACACCTCTCCTCGGGGGAGTATAAGTACTTCTGAAATTCTGCTTACCCCCTTTGCCCCCCCCCCACCGGCACTCTGTGCTGGAGATCGTGAGCTCAACCTTTCTCATCAAAAGGACTACGACGAGATCTCTCTCCTTGTACCAAGCAATCTATCATTCGCGGATTGATAAGCTGTCATTTTGGGTACGATACGTGTCAAGACTTCATCACCTTGTGAGTACCCAATAGATTTCATATTGTCATGCTATTGCATTGCCGGGTATGGCAAAATGTCAACCACCTCGGGTAGCCCAAAGATAGGCATTGTATTATTCAGGGCTATCACCAGATCCCGAATAGAATTCAATTAAACTGGGGGAAGAATTCATGCTTCTCTCGGCACCTTCTGGCCCCAGATCTATCATGCATTCCGCTGTACATAGCATAGGATACAAAGAGCGTGAAAGGATAGTATCGCTAACATCGCTCACAGGATAGTATCGCGCGTGACAAGTTCAGCCGCAACAATCGAGAGAAAATCCTTTTTACTCACTGATACCCTTAATATTTCCAGGGACGCGACATTATCCTATCTGTAACATTATCCTATCATGCTTTTTAGGCCTCAGAGCCCTAGTGCAGATCTTGTATGAAGACTGTACAAGGACTTTCATTTACTGACTTGGGGAATAGAGGCCCGGCCTTTGCGACAGGAAATTGATATTGGAAGGGAGTCTTGACCGGCAATTTCAATATGCAGCACCCATTCCCCCCGGATCCTGAAGCTCTGCCGCTCTGTTTAGATCATGATGCCAGCTTTTCTTTCAACGACCCTGCATTCTATGTGAGTTATAGCCAACACCCGAGCCTCCTTTTGGATAACCGGATTTCAAACCTTACTTACCAAAGCCCGTACGTGCCCACTCATCTTTTTCATCACCCTATCGTTACCGCGGACGAGTTGGTTGTTCCTCTCTACAACTCCGGTTTCCCCCCTCTAACCCCGATTCTTGCATCTTCCTTCTACTCTCAGCAAAGCCTACAAGCATCCCCTGAAAGAAACCACGTTTGCAATGAACCAGGCTGCACCTGGAGATCCTCATTCAAGACGAAGAATGGCCTAACCCGTCACCGTGAGGTAATGCATCTTCAAAAACGCAATGACTGTCCAATCCCAGGATGCTCGAGGGTCGGGAAGAAAGGTATTAAGAGGAAGGATAACCTTCGAACTCATGTACGGGTTCGACATGGGGTTGAACTACCACGGGGTCCCGCCAGAGCTAGATCTATTGGCAATCGCGTGCCCTTCCCTCCCTGACCTTGCTGGTTTTCCATTGCAGCGATCCCGTCGACTTGGTGACTTGGTTGGGCCTTTCTGGGTTGTCTTTGCTGAAGCATTCATTTCTCCTTTTTCCGCCCTTCTCCACTTCCTTACTTCCTATGTCTCCTCAAACTTTCGCATTATCTTATTTTACTCTTCTTATGTTTTCCCCGGCACCTATATTCTGTCATCACAACCCCAATGGATCCAATGGTGGACTATTTTTCCATTAGCTCTTCTTTTTGTCCTCAAGTTTCTCCCAAGTCCTCTTGTCGTTTTCATTCATGTTTGTTTACTTTTTGCTTTTTAGGGATATTTATTTGTTATGAACAAATATGTTTGCGAGAGCCGCTTCCATTCTCGCTTATGACTTTCCATCTTGCCCTTTGCACCGATAGCGCCTCCTAGCAACTCATCGCACCATTCTTGACTTTACGATATGGGCATGTGGATAGGATAGTGCAAGACATTTCAATCCGAACAGAATATCTCAACAGCTTGAGCGATTGTTGGCCTTTGGGTTTGTATAGTGTTACTGATTCGCTGGCACTACACTCGACGTGATACGGGTATAACAGGCCTTACCCTCCAGGGGCTACATGTACCGTTAACTGTGCTCGCAAAGGCATGACGTTTGTGAACACAACTGCTATTGCATACTATCAAAATCATGAGGCTCCGGCCGATTTTTTGCCGGTATGCAATAGCAGTTGTGTTCACGCCTTTGCGAGTAGACTGTTATTCGCGCCGATAATAAGCTCGTCATTTATTATTACGCAAAACCCCCCCACACACACACACCACCGGCTGGAGACTCCCTCAAGTCACATCCCACTTCTCATCCTCAGAGACAGGACTACTTGTGCCCGTAGCATCTGGCCATATAGAGACCACTCCCAATGTGGTGGCTGGCAAGACTATACCATTTTGGGGTAAGGTTCGGATCACGTGGGTAGCACCAAGTTGCACAACCCGACTCTAGGGCCAATTAGCAAGTGAAATCAGATTTGATCACCAGTTTGCATTGATATTTTCTTGCCTTTTCTTCCACATATAGCATACTTGTACCCCAACGCCAATTTTAGCCAGCTCCCACTTGGCAACAATCTCTCTGGCCAGATCCTACAGTGTTCGAGTACCAGTCTAGGGAAAAACGTGATCGGAAAACAACTAGTCTAATCGATCCCTACCATAAGATAATATCATAGGGGAGGGGGGGCGAATTTGGATTCAGATTTACTTAGTAGACCAACATGAGGGTGAAAGCGATCGGGAAGCTGAAGATTTCCCTTCCGATCACTTACCCTTACACCTCGCTACAAGTGCCCGGGGGGGGGGGCGGTTTGGTACAAAGCAAAGGCAGTTAACCAGCAGAATAATTCCTGTCCTCTACGATATACGTCTTGCTGGGTCCCGTACCGTTGGGCCGAGTATAGTAGATCTCAGCGGGATCGTGGCGCTAACGCACAATAGATTGAGCAGGGTGGGCTAACAAAACAACGAATTCTAGTTACTGAGATCTAGTAGGCTTAGCCTCCGCAAACTGTGCCCCCATCTGGAAAACACTATACCCCCTCGAGGTGTTCTGACCCAGATTGCCAGAGCAAGCCCGACCGCCGATACCCGATTCAACTAATTCCCACAGCGATCAAGTACGGCGCCAGCACCGGTAGAAAGACTATGGGTTGCCGCCGGCCCATTCCACCACGTCTGGAAAACTGAAGAAGCACTGTTCTCGGGTGAGGTACAAGACGTTCGGCCGCCGATCCCACAGACCCCTGCGGTGACAAGTTCCAGCTTGCAGATTCCCTTTGACCCATAGCTCGCTATGCTTATTCCACTCTCCGATACACTGGGGCGCAAATTAAATACTCGAAATGAGGGCGCGACAATGATTGCCTCCCACTATACTTGTATCACCTATCACAGCGCCTATCTCCCCTATCTCACTGCTATAATAACCACAACTCTAAAAAATTTCAATTTTCCCTAATGTTTTCCCCCGCATTTCCTTTGCCCTGAGGTTATCTTGTGGAATAAATTTTTTTTTTTTTTTCTATGATACAATGAAGCTGTGATACTTTTCACTTGCCGACGGCTGACAAGACGCTGCTTTTGGCGAGGGGCACTGCTGTTGTCACCTGCATCATGAATAACGGGGGGGAGGAATGGTGGCTAAGGCTTAGGGTTGCTATTTGTACCAATAAGTTAATCCTTATCTAGTTGTTAAGCGTCCCTAACTTTAGAATGCGCCTTATGAAAATTAATTAAACCAATATTTAATTTTGGTCCGAGGGATGCAATGTAGCGCTAATTTATTCACCCCAGGTAAAGTTTTCGGCTACGGCCGAAGCGGCACAACCGTGTGTGATTTCTCTGGTCTTTCCTGAAAAACCGATTCCGGGCAACTTTTTCCATTGGGTTGCTCGACCGTTAGGAAACCAGTGGTGGTAGTCCACGAATAATCAAACCATTGGAGGAGTTTTGGAGCGACCTGTTATCGGTACATCTTAACCGGTACAGTCTTACTGTAACCGTAAAGTTACCAGCAAAGCCGGCAACAAACAGGGGTATTTAGCGAGCCAAAGAATAGATCGCCAAGGTAAGGTTTTAAAGGTTACTTCTCACTCGCCGCGAGAACAAGTCCTAAGACAACCGGTGCTACCACGATTCCCCACAACACTATACTCAACCATCACAATTGTGGTTATCATGATGGTTGAATTCTGCGGGGGATAGTGGTTGCACCCGTTGTCTCAGGACTTATTCTCGTCGCGAGCCATTGGTTACTGTTCTTCATCAGCCTAGTTTCCTTATGCGTATAGTATCTGCGAGAAGAGAGTTAAGCACTACCCTACTCGAGTACCGTAGTACGGTGCCAACCAAGAACTCCAAACCAACCGAAAACCAGTACAAGAATAATGCTCGAAAACCTTCAACCACCGCCTCACCTAGTGTTCGCTACGGGGCGGGGCGGGTTTCCACTCGCCAGGCCCGCCGTTACACGGGGCCGGGGGGGATATTTTTGACGTAATCCCCGCCCCGCCCCCGTCCGGGGCGAGTCCCCGCTGATTCCCTGGACGGGACCCCGTTTCTCCCCACCTATTTTCACGGGGGCCCGTCTGGGGAATGGGGGGGGTAGGGGGCAGGGGCAGGGAACCCAAAGAAAACACGCCCCGCCCCGGAGGCCCCGTAAAGAACGCTAGCCCCACCTCTTGGGAGGATATAGCTTCATAAGAGTGCTCGGATGGTACTCTTCTTCAATCCTATATTTTCTGATTTTTCAATCAGGAATGAGTGGAGATAACAAAATCCCAGATTACCGATGTATGGGTCATTTCCGAGGCTAGGCCCTGTTTGGCAGGCTATATGCCATTTTTTCTAAAAACTTCGTTTTTTTTCTAAAACTCAGGGCTCTTTTGGTCTATAGGTAGAAAAGGTTCGATATCTAGATAGTAGCTGCCATTCCGACTCTTTTAATGAAAAGAAAAGTCCAGTACGGGGCCTGTAGGTTGAGCTGTAATCAAAAAGGTGCAATGTTGGAACATTTCGTTTGCAACAAAAATTTCATAAAAGCCAGGAAAAAACGCCTTTCTTCTTGCGTGCCAAACAGGGCCTTAATTTTGCCAAATCCCTACTATTTTATGGGTATTGGTTAAGCAAACTAAATTACCTTCAAGGCTGATTTCAAATACCCGGCAATAGCGGTACAGTACGGTGCCATTAACTCACAGTTGAGAGGGCAGCAAAATTCTAAGGTGGGGGAGCAGCAACAGGTCCAGTGTTAGGGTGATTATTAGTGCGCTTCATGTAAGGCACCGATGTAGGCAAGCGGGGCGTGGTGGGCATGGGAGGTTGGTGCTGGTTGTGGCGTGGTCTCGATTTCATTCACTTGCATTTTCAAGTATACTAGGATGGTGTGATCCAGATAATTGATGGATGTAGGGGTGGGCTAGGGCTTCTACCCTTAGTGTGGGCTCTGCGTGGGTTTTGAGTTAAGGTTGCCAAGTTCGGACAAGCGATCGCCAGGGTCCTGGGAGCACTGTACAGGTATGGATCGACGTCGTCTTATGCCAGATATCAGTACTTGTGGCTGCGAATACTAGAGTGACTGCGCTCTATACAGAAGAAGTAGAAGTTGCAAGTTGGAACTCGTGGGTATTATTTGGAGTAGAATAAAGCCCCTTCACGGCAATAGGTTTTGTCATCGCCGGTCGTATATCTGTTATTCATTTTATAACGTATTTTGTCGATATTTCATTTTGTAGTCCATATAGTTCCCTGATAATTCAAGGGGTCAAAGAGTTTATGAATTTCCTAGGGCTCGAGAAAGGAGGAGTGATTTGACCTTTTTTTTTTCGGCCGTGCTCTCCAGCCGCTTCTACGCTGAGCGGGCGCTGATGGGAAGAAGGAAGATAACGGGTGGCTAAACTCGCAGCGGGCATCATAAATTGTGATGTAACACTGTATCTCGAGCCAAAATGTGATTCCTTTCTCCTAAGAGTTGACTACCGTCTTCAAGCAAATGCTATGACAGGTGGAGGTTATAGGTGAGGGTGATACAGTCTGAATGACAAGAGCTTTGGGGAATAAAAGGACAAGATGAACTACGACAAGAAACAAACAAGCGAAAAACAAACAAACCAAACAGTTAGAAATATCGTATGTCCTGTACTTATGACGGGAGACCAGCCTTGATACATTAGGCCAGGTAGACCCGACTAGGTGAGGCTAATTCCGAGGCCTACGGGCTCCAGCATGGCCAGATCCAAGAGACCTTGCGCAAACTAGGCCCCTCTTTGACACGGTTGGGAGTTGTGAGATGCTGCTCGGCAGGCTCAGGCTATTTTTTCATTGTTTGGATAGTCTTTCGGGAATGCTCTTTGGACGGGTGCCCCTGCGGGAAAGAAAGCGGTAGAGCCGGAAAGAAGAGCGAAAGAGTCAGACGCACCCGCAGTCTAATGGTCGGAGGTTACAAGCGACGAATAGGGGGAGTCTTTGTCTTTTTTGTGCTGGTGCAAAGGTACGGAAAAGGGAAAGGAGGCATACGGCGGACGGGAGTGGATGTATGTGGTGACCCGTGGAAGGATAGGAGGACTCGGTTGAGGTTTATATGTATTCCTGTCTTTACCGTTAGTTAGCTGAGAGGGGTAAGGGGGAGAAGAGAACGAGCGAATTTCCCCACTCACCCTCGTGGTACTTTCCAGATGTGCTGCGGGACAGGCAGGTTGAGTTGGCTCTCCTCGGGATTGTAATGCTGTATGATTGGGCAAGTATGGACGTGTAGTTCTCTCCTATGTTATGGATAAATGAAGTTATTGAGCCACTCACCCCAAAGCCGTGCGCTGGCGATCATATTTTTGACGTGTGAACTCTTGGCCTTTTGTTTTGTTTTTTAGCCGCCGATCCGTCGATCCTTTGAAAAAGTACTCGTACGGCAGAGCCTACCTGACCAATTAGCAACATTGCTTTCAGCTGAGAGCCTTTCTCTGTGCTCTCCCGATCGCATTATCGAGCCTCCTCCCTCCCACTCCATAAGTCCTGAGAGGCCAGAGCCTCATCTCTCAACCTCGTTCGTCTACTACCGCAGCACTGCTATAGGGGATTCATTTTCGTCTTGACATGGCCGACATAGATTTATTAACCCCTCACAAACCTCTCCTCAATTTATCAGACTCAGACGCTTCTACTCACAAAATGCCTCACGGTAAAGATATTTCTAGCTTGGTTGGTATCACTTAGGGGAGGGAAGTCTTGCCTGGAAATGTGAAGCGGACAAACTACACTGTCGAACTCGAGCCGCACTTTTGTTTTACTCCCTCCTATAAATCGCACCATGATGCCTACTTCGCTCTTGATGGTGGGACATGATCCACGAGGTATACCTGAACCACCGTACCAGCGATGGGCGTAACGTAGCTCCCCGCAGCCTTAGCGGTTCCGAGAATGCAGAAACCGTTCAAAAGACCCTCGATCCCTACCTCAATCGCCAAGTCAAGGAAAAAGACGGAAGCAACCGAACCCTACTCCCGCCGCCCATTTATTAATGTACCTAGATCTATCGACGAACGTGGGGTCACTACTCCAACGCGGCTGGTACGGAAGCCCTTTAGGCCTGTAAGAAAACCAACCGTGACACTTGCCAAGAAGCTCCAACCCGCTCTCCATGTCCGGGCGTATCGTCGTCATTTGCACAGATCCCTTCACTTCCGAGGAGTCCATTTCAAACATTCAGAAGCTTTTCGCGGACAAGAGTCAGAAAGGAATTTTATAAGAGGTTGGCTCAGAGTCCGGACGGAATTCGTGCCGAGGCTGCTTGGGTCTAGAAAGGCCTCCATGATGTTGAGATTGGGTTTCAAGGCAAATGGTATCTGCCAGCGAGGAGGTTGTGGACTTGCCTTAGTGATTGCGCCTCTTTTTCTCTCAACTGTATCTAGAGTAGCTTCGTAGAGCGAATATAGATATTTTTCCACGCGGAGGTGTTAAGTTATTCAACCCGATACAGTAATGATACCCGAGTTGTGAGACGTGTCTAGAACATTGGTCGTGAAAGACAACCGCACCCCTAGCGATGCCCCGCATTGCAATCCCCCTACCACACCCCTCCAACTCAACAACCAACTAACTCCACCATTGAAAAAGAAATCTCTCGGCAATCACAAAGAAACATGAGAAAGTAATGCCCCAAATGCGCCTCTCATCTCAATCACGGGGGTCCCCCGATCACAACTTGATCGAGCATAGGATCCACGATCCGCTCGAGTTGGTCGATCATAAGTACTGCTGATCAGAGTCCACGATGCTCGATTATATTAGTGTAAATTTGATCATGATGGATCACTCACACTTCTATTCTCCATAATTACTAAAGCTTGGTGTTGGAAATTATCGGTGGAAGGCCGAACGCTTTAAGTGGCGAAGGAAATAAAGTGTTTTCAAGCCGCTTGATTGGTACAAACAGTACGGGAAGAACCTTACGGAATGTGAGAACAAGAGAGAAATTAAAGATCAAATGACGGTTCTGTTAAGAACGGCTTCACCCACCTTATTCACTGTATATAATGAAGTTTTTAAGAGGAGAGAAGAAAACAGAAGCGGAACAAAACAGAGTATCATACAAAGACAAGGGGCCCCGTGACCAATGACTAAGCTTCGGCGAACACCTATGATATCCAACATCTGGCTTGTATTAGTGGAGAAGGAGAGCGAAGAAGGAGATTACGGGACAGATGGTGAAGGTGTTACAGAAAGCTATGAGAAGCAAGGTATAGTTACCATTGGTCAGTTGTTTGTAGGAACGCATTTTTATGGTTCCAGGTAGAGAGCCGAATACAGGTTATGACGTATGGATATATGATATGAGATATGGATATGGAGAATAGGGGAGGAAATTACTGCAAGGCCAATAGCCAAGGTTTATTGTTCGATGATAATCTAACCAGTAAAAGTGGCTCCGGTAATACTCAAATGGAGTCGATGATACTCGACTATCACAAGGAATAGAAGAGCTGTGGTCATGATCGATCACTCGATCTCGATCTACACTTTTCATCGATCATTCGATCATAGTCGAGCATGACCCCCGCGATCTGCTCGACCATTCTCGTGTCCATCACTACTCAGTCTCCGCCAACCTGGACCTGAAAACGGATGACTGAGTGGTTGGATTCACTTTAAGTAGCATTTGTATTTTCCAACCAGTACCCTCCACTCCCTCCCAACAAAGTACGGTATAAGGTAGTAGGAATCCCGAAGATTTAATATATGATTTGACTTCTGCTCTAGAATGAAACTTCGGGTTTTATGTGATGCCTCAAATAAGGGCAACATCGGGAGCATGACACAGGCATTGCCGAGCTAGTGACCATATCACCAACAATGCAGGAGGGTGACTTGAGGAATTCGCCGAAACAAGCAAGAAATAGGGAGCCCGAGTTCGGAGGGTTGCAGCCTGGTGTGCCACCCCCCAAGAGGTACGTTTCAGGGGCAATTATGAGGGCGGCGGGGAATGGTGGGGAGCAGAGGCTAATTATCCGAGTGTACGGCATCGCGCGGGACGCTCGGGCCTATTGTCCATCCGGGCTCTTTGAAAAATCCCGGATAATAGCCCACGGATAGCAACTGCATCGAAGGGCTAAATGGTTGGAGGAAACCTTTTGAATACCATGCAATTAGCGCCCTACCTTTCGGATACCACTGACCGAGAAATATACCACTCAAAAAAAAGTGAAACCATGTTACCCGACCGCAATGAGAGGGTAACACTCCTCCACTCTCATTTGGGTCAGCTCCCCACCAATTTGCCTCCCTAGGCTAGACTCATTATCGTCATCTGGCATTCCCATCGGGAGTGCAGCCCCACAGCCTTTTGCTTCTCTTTGGATAAGGTTTGTTTGTCCACTTTATATCCCTTCTACTATAAAATAATAATAATACCCAATTTTCCAATCCAAAGAGACTATATGAGAAAAACACTAACTACGTGACAAAGAGAGAATAACGCAAGGAAAGCAAACAAGAGTAAAGAGAGTGTAACTAGGAAAGATGTTCTGCGCCTTGATCGTGCGGTTCCACTGCCGGAGGCGTTGGTGGGGAAGTCGCTGCCCTTGCCCGGGAAGATCGTTACCACCGATGTGTCCCGATGTGGCAATGCGGGCGCCTGGGCGTTCTCTGGGGAGGTGGGTGGGCGATGAAAAAACGCGAGCAGACAATAAAGAACGCGATCTGAAGGAAGGATGAGGTTGTTGGCGTAAAGGAGGGTGGCCGCATGGTATCTCTCTAAGGGTCCACGGGCCCGGGATGGTGGAGCTATGACCCCGCACTGCCCTGGCAACCGGAAATACCTTTTTCCACCCAACTCCTGTGTGCTGGCCATTCGTTCCGAAAAGCGTCGCATGTTCCTTGACCAATTGGCCACAGGTTGTACCAACCCAGCATTAATTTTTGACATAGCCGATACCTTTCTACCAATGCGCTAAAGGTAGAATTGCCTGTCGGCATTGATTTTTCTCCCAAATTGGTTTGTGATTCTTCCTCATATAAATTGAATAATACTAATAGTTATTACTATAGCACTGATATAGCCGTACTTCATCCTCAATGGTTGTGCGGCCTGTAAGTCTCTGTTATTTCTTTACACGGTATGTTCCTTTCTTATAGATATGGTTTTCACAATAGTAATACTTTTTTAAACAAGTACCAATATATGTCTACCTAATCTGATTCGCTATGTCAGATTTGGTAAAGCCGCCGGCAACCAAGGATTTGTGCTGGAAAAAGGTGCATTAATTCTAAGAGACACATGCGTCTTGCAAGACTGATGACGAGTGTATCCATATGTTCTAGGAGAGAGGATAAAAGTCTATTAGCAGTATTGTTCTATTGGCGGATGGCTTTACTGTATGTCTGTCGTACGGCAGAATTGGTTTGCGCGTTGCCATGGTAAGCACTAATTATGTTTCTTACACTCCCTATTTGAATCACCCATTATCACCCATCTTGGCATCGAACTCAAGATGTCATTCTGTATGTTCGTTTTTTGAAATATTAATCTAATTTATACATGTATCTTTTTAGAAACAATTTAACCGGCAAGGTATTCTTTTCTTCATTCTCACAGTGGAGTTATCCCACTCACATGGTAAGTCAACCTACTCCATTTCTTGATTACAAGTTTTGCGATTATGCCCCCAGTTACCGCACCTTCCACACTGCTGACTACCTGGACAAGATTCTGGCGGAGGTTCGGTAATATTTAGGGAAGCTTGGGCTTGTATGGTTCGTCGATGTTGTTCACCTCTCGTCATTCGTTTGCATTTTGGCCTTCCCTGTGGGGCACGTAGTTTGGTCGGAGGGTGACAGGGCTGAACTGGGAGCTGTGGGTTTTCGTGTACAAAAGCTGGAATGTCTTGTAAGGTGATTGGGGTGATATTTCGTTCATAGGTTGCTTTCCAAGTCGATATTTGGAAAGCAATAGGCAGGTAGGATTTCGGTGACTCCCCAAGTGCTAAAATGAAGCTAAATGCATGTCGACAGGGAATATTGTTTGCTTGAAAATGTCCGCATGTACAGCGCTTCCTCGCTAGGTCAACAATATATACACGATCATTGGCTTGTGTGACTTGTCCCAACTCTCTGGTTGTGAATCGAACAGTATTACCACGGGCCTATTCCCGACTAATAACAAGTTGATCGAAGGCAAAATTTGTGTGAGTTTGCTCTTGCTCCTGTTGACATGCTTCAGAATAGTGCTGATATCGTGTCTCCATAGTTATATGCCATATTTCGTTCAGGAGGTCGAGGATAGAAAGCTCGCGTTCAGATTTCAACAAGCGGTTCATTGATTCGACGATATTCGATGTTTTGTGTCCATAGTTTTGACCAGGAAAAAAGGCAGTAACCCATAGAGCTGGATTGATACTCTGGAGGTAGTCGGCGGCAGCAGGGTTTTGTTGTCGAATTGTTTCAAGTTGTGTATCATAGTCCTCCGTGGTTTTCGCATTCGCAATCGGCCAAAATAGATCTTCTAAACCCCGAAACTGCTTGAAGTTTTGGCTTAAATGAAAACAACAAATTCCACGAGTAACTTGATTGCCCATGACTGTATCAGCTGCCAACAGTCCTTTATCACGATCGCTGATCAATGTCATTGACAATGATTGTGGAATTGCACGCTTGAGATTTTCCAAAAACCATGTCCATGATGCGGTATTCTCACTTTCCACCACAGCCCAAGCCAGAATAAGACTTTTGCCATTTTCATCGATTCCAACAGCTAATAATAGAGTTTGAACAAATCTTGCCTTTAAAAAAGTACCATCAAGTGCCATGAACTTGCGCATTTGAATAAATGATAGCTGTGACTCGGCAGGACAAATGAAAACCCTCTGAAAGCAACTTCTATTTTCATTCTCATCAGAATTTTCGACCGTAGTATGAAGTGCTGTATGGATCCAGGGATTTTTGGAACGAAGTAATGCTAGATAGGCTGGAAGCTGCAGGAATTGCTGTTGCTGGTGTTCGATTCTGTCATTGATAAGGCTGGCACGAGCTAGTCTAGCTGCTTCACGATTGACTGCTACTCCGTAGTTTAATTGGATTGATTCTATGATTTCGCGTATTGTTGTATCTCGTGTAACAAAGAGGTGCTGTGGAACTGTTCTTCAAAGCCACGCCTGTGTATTGTAGGTTTCTCGAGGTGTGATTTGTCGACCGATACAGGTATGCGATTCTGAAAGACTCTTCACTTCAATTTCTCCCGCCTGGCTCTTACTCGCATATACTCTCCATGAACAGCCTTCCATCCGACATACATAGTTTGCCCGTCTCTGATCCTTATTTTTCACCCTAAAAGCAAAGTGATCACCCACCGCCCATCTCTCTAGCTTCTCTTTTAAAATACTCCAATCACGCAAGATTTCTCCCAAAACTATTGGTGAATTCATGGTACTTGTGGTGTATGGGGGCAGGTTCGGTTTTAAAGATAAAAGACTATAAAAAAAAAAGGTAAGAAACGGAGTATATTCAAGCAATTCTGATAGGCTTTTGATGTATGATGTTTTTTCTTCTAAATACCAGCTATCTCATTATTTATCTACAGGTTTGTGGGTCTGATCTTTGTTTTGAAGGTCAGTTCGCATGCTATGTTTAAGTATTTAGTGGTTGTTAAGGGGAACTGAGAACATAGCACCGCTCTTACCCTCTGAATACCCTCAGGTAGCATAGTTTCACAATTTTTTCACTGGCACATTTGTCGGCGGATGGTATCCGAAAGGTAGGGCGCTAATTGCATGGTATTTAAAAGGTTTACCCTAAATGGTTGGGGGTACTGTCTAAGCGAGTACGCAAAGGGTATTTCGTCCGAAACACGTCTTACCATACTTGGGTTAGCATACTTTACCAGAAACAGCAATGAGATCTATGTGCCGGATATAGAGGTTGGTGATGAGGACGGTCCGGATAGCCAGAGAACATATCTCCCGGTCACACGGGAATCTGTAGAGCAACGCCAACTCAGGAACGTGTTGTGAGTGCATCTTCGACTGGAAAGGTACAGCCCCCAATGAGGTCGGGACCAATACTAGCAGGCGACGACTAGGGATGGGTTTCAGAAACTTTTTTCTCTCCTCTTTTTTTTTCTCCTCTTTCTTTTCTTTCCTCCTTTTTTTTTTTTAACCTACGTTGACGAATTTGGTTTTATGCTAGCCAAATACCCCTGTTCCCCGACTGATGCTTTCACAATCCCATTAGGGACCGCCACGTCAAGCTTGAGGGATCACGCTGCTTTACTATGATTGGTGCTGGGCACAGAAATACTAGTACTACCCAGATAATCCATACCCCAACCCGGCTCATCACATACCCTGGTAGGCGGGTAGATGATGATCACATGCACATCAGCCCATACTTTGCTTCACTCGAGAAATTCCGGATCCAGTACCGTCAAGCAGGAACTACGGTGCCCAAGCCCAGGATTCGTTTTTATTTTGCCCGTCCCCGGTAAGAAGTGACAGATATGGGCGCGGATTGGCATGTGCTCCGGATAAGCAGGGATGCTTCATCACAGAGTCGCTGAATCCCTGTTATCAGATACTTCTCTCTCCCGCTCTTGCGTGAGACGCCTAGTAACCCGGTTGTGATCTAGAAGTATAACATCGGTGCCCACCGCCCTCATATCGCATCAAGGCCTAAGTTTCGGTATCACACCAAGTCACCCACGGCAGATCTTCCTCCCCCAACGTTCTCTGACCTAATCCTTGTTGAAGGGCAATGTAGGTGTTACGACCGCCGCAGCAGTGCAGCACTGCATTCTGTCACCCGAATTTCCACAGTGCGATCAATGCTGGTGGGCAGTGTATCGCTCACTTGTAGGGTTGTTAGGCTAAAAGCTCTAGGATTTCCTGCTATTAGTTAGGAGGGGCCCAGAATCCCTGCACGCGGCTCAATCGCCTCCCCCGGTGCCTGAGTTATCGACTCTTCTAGAATATCGCTGCTATGGAAACCAATGACAGCCTCCCCCCTCGCCCGAAGACTGGAGTTGCTACCGGCTGTTGGAGGGTTGGAGCGCCAGCCACCCGCTGCGCGCAGAGTACTGTACTCGTAATTGGACCGCGGTTGCGAACTCGACTGTTAATGGGTAGTGCTCCGGCATAATTTACCTTCTCGCCTAGATCCCAGTTCCGCGCATGGGCGCTCTGGCCCACCACCGTTCAATTACTTGAGTACCGTAAAATCTCGTGAAATCCACCATCTCCGATCTGTCACGTATATCCCAGCAAATGGTGACATCAGCCCAAGATAGGTTTAGTTTGTCAAGTTGGCGAGATCTAACACTGCCAAATGACACAGGCTATACCGTGTCAGGAAAGCACTAACCCTTCTTGAGAACTTTTGACTCAAACCCCAGAGATTAGGAGCCGCCGGAGATGGTGGATTTCACGAGATCTTACGGTACGAGTCTTAAGGTTAGGCACTACCCTATAATAGAACCATTCGTACTACACAAAACCATCCATTTCCGCCTTATTTTCTGAGCATACGGAGGTATAGGGCCTAAGTTTTGTAGGTTCCACAAGCGAGGTTTACTGGGTTTACGCCCTGTGGAACATACAAAACTTAGGAGCCATACCTCCGTAGAACATCTCTCCGCCAGCGTTGTACCAGTACAAGTACAACAACCTTGACGTACCACTTTCCTAATTGATCAAAAAAATGAAAAATACCCCCCCTGCGGCAACTATGGTTTCGGTGGCCTATGATTTGGTTAAATGGATGGTCCGACACGATTACCTTGGGTTTGGTATTCTTGTCACACTACCGAAAGTGTGCAATATGGGAGGAACCCTTATGTTTGGTCATCCATTTCAATGGTGTACGGAGGTACAGAGTGTAAGTTTTGTAGGTTACACAGGGGGTGAGGGCGGCAGTCCTCGTTTGTGGAACCTACAAAACTTACACGCTGTGCCTCCGTATGGCTATTGGCCAGGATGGCATTTGGTCGACCATTCTACTAGATCTCAAGTCGCAAGCTCGTCTTGGGAGCCTCTTGGCTGGCTGGCTGTCTGGTGTTATAATACAGTACACCAGAAACCATGAAAGCTTATTTGTACAGTAGGCGAGAGGAAAGTAGTTTGAGCCTAGTGGCACGAATGTGTTCCCTATTTGTCAGTTCACCACCAATGCCGCCTGTTCCGGGGCAGTGCTTCTACTGCCCTGAATGACCAGCTTCGGAGGACACCGTCATGTAGCACGGGGGCGATGCGGATGTTCTCGCGCGGGGCGCAGCCCGCGTGGTTGAGTTTTCATGTGGAAGGCAGAAGGAGCTTTGCAATGGTTAGCAGACTACTTGGGGTGGCTATCAAACCTGGTCGGTGCCCGTTCGCCTGTATGAAGTTGCCCATTAGTCTGCTTTGAGGAAGAATCACTTGGGGGGCTGCTGGCGGCAGAAATTGTTTGGCTAAATTATGTAATGATTTTGTTGGTTTTGATTTTTGTTCGGTTGATGATGAACATTTAGCGTTGGTTCCCAGCTGGCTAGAGATTAGTGTTATGATGGGTGTGTGTGGGGAAGATAATGTTGGATGATGGTTGGTGATGGTGTGTTTTTCTTTTGAGCTGTTGTTATATTTTTATTTTTATTGTTTGCTTGAGTAGTACAGTATATACCGGTTAGGTTGGCTACTATAAAGAATATATTTTATTGAATCCGAGTGGCCCCCAAAACAGAATCAGGGTGCTTGAGGCGGACATTATGTTCATCAACCTCTTAGGGATACCTGCTAAATAATATATGATATAAGGATGATGGGATTCTGGAGCTGATCTCAGAAATTACAGGGTTCTAATAGGATTGCCCTAGAGCTTGCTTGTGATTTAAGAAGGTTCACTAGTGTGCCTTTCCTTTGCCATCACCGGTGTGTACGGAAGAATGAAAACACGGGTGGAGGAGGAATGGTTACTCGAGTAAATTATCGACTATCGACATATACCGTCTCCTCCAGCGTCATGAGATTCTCGAGTCGCGAGAGTGGATGGATATAAAAACAGGGATAGAAGCAAATACACGGAAGCGTGCATGTGCCCATATCATACTAGATTTAACCCAAATAGAACATGTGATCTTAGGGCAAATATTGAAAACAAACAGGTTTAGAGTATCAGGGGGCTCAAGGCAAACGGTAGAAGTAATAAAATGCAGAGAAGGGACACTAAGACCGGAAAAAACACTGCTAAGAGGCTGATCAAGCGAGGCCGTCGCGCCCTGAGGATCTCCCGAAGATGGACTGTGGCATACACCGAAAGATCAAAGCCCCTCGATTACGTAACATACACAAGTCTCCCCCATCCCACGAACTTGACGAGGGAGTTCGAATGAGCACAGACAATCCGCCATACTTGAGTGCAAAATTCCGCTCCTAGGATCCCCACTGTTCGTTTTGTTCATGGGGGGGACATGAACTCGAGTACTGTACTCCTGCCGTTCAAGTACCCCGTACTCGTAATTTCCTGACGTTTGTAAAAGCTGCTATCATATCATACGTGGATTGCATAAGGGCAAAGATTGGCCGGAGCCTCAAACGTCAGGCAATTACCAGTACAGTGACCCGGAATACTGGTGTAGTTTAAGTTGCCGGTACTACGGTAAGAGCCCGAACAATTTAACCGACCCTTAGGACCCCGAAGCCGCCCCCGGCGGCAAGGTCCGCATCTCATCGTTTTCACTTTGTCTTAGGTCGGTGATAAGGCGGTCAGTTTTTTGTAGAGCTTGTGTTCTCTACCAAAGAGAGGGAATTTCGGACATCTTAGCGCCAGGCTCAAGTATTCAAGTTCTTACGCCATCTTTATCCTGCCTGGAGTTTCTATACCCCTACTCATTGACAAATCCTCCAAAGAAGGAAAGGTCCTTGGTTTGATGGCGAGTAATCTGAGACCTGCGAACCGGTTGGGTCTTATCAACTGGAAGTCGCGGTTCTGTTTATTTTATTTTCTTGGCTAAACGCGATGTTCCGCTTCCTTTCTATTAGAATAACTCATATTTAGATATAAGTGCCTTATCATCCATAGCTATATTCGTCTGGTACTGTGCCCCGCCAACCTAGGGAAGAGTGGGTCAAGTTGATAAAATAGTAGAGGTCACAACAAACAGCTTTACTAAACCTGACCTCCAAGACCAGATTTTTCAGTGTATCATTAGCCCCTTCCCCCCCTTATTTCTTTCCGTAAGTTGTCTTCTGCAGGCTCGGCCTGCTCTTTGTTCAAGTCCATCGGCTTTTTTCTCTCCTTACTTGCCCTCAGTAACTTAAGGTGCAACCCGCAACGGGACAATGTTTAGGCACGGTGTGCCGACCGAGCAGTCTACGAGCCCAAGGCTCATTTTCCTCGGAAAGCATAAGGACATCTCTAGTATTTAAACCCAGATTGCGTCCAAGAGAGTGCCCTCTACCCTTCTCCCAAAAATCAACTACAACAATATCTCTCCTTTAACAACCCTCTCTTATCACTCATCTACGAATTGATTGACAGATATATTAAGCGCTCTAGGCCTTTTCAAATATCATCATGGAAATGTGAGTGACCCACACCGAGACCTGAAATAGCATTGCATTGTGGAGTATAGCGAAATGAACTACGCCATGTAGCCCAGAGATATACATTCTATTGCTTGCCGGTTATCACCTGAGATCCTGAATAGAACAGAGTGGAATTGGAGCAAGAATGGATGTGTCTTTGCGTACTTTTTAGCTCCACTTGTACTGTGTATCTTGCAACACATGTCATGCAATTCTCTTCCTGGGCAAGAAGCACTAGGGAACGCGGGGACATATTTTGTACTGTATATTGGTCAAGATATACCGTGATGTTCAGACATGTACCTCTTGCACCCTGTTCCCGGGTGCCTCTGCCCGGGGGCAAGCACAAGCCGCAGGATGCTCAGTCTAAATCACGTGCAGAGGGGTAGCTAATCACTTGAGTACAATAGGACTGGCCTTGGCGATACCATCAGCAATTGGGAAGGGGTCCTAGACAACCACAACTACGAACTACCTTCCGAGGTTGAAAGTCTGCTACTCTATCTAGATAATGATGCCCCCTACTCTGCCAACGGCCCAACATCTCACAGAAATCATAGCGAACATCTCACAACTCACTTTTGGGAACAGCAAGCTTCGAACACTTCTAGCCCAAGCCCCCTCCTCACTTCCCATTTTCCCCGGCACCCTATAAATTCTACTGATGGGTCGGCTGTTCCTCTTTGCGCCTCCATCCTTCCCGAGCCTCATTCTCACTCTCAGTACGCCCTCCAAATGTGTTCTCAAAGGAGATATATTTGCAATGAACCAGGCTGCACCTGGCTATTCCCATTCGAGAGGAAGCAGGACCTAACCCGCCACTATCTGTCCAAACATACCCAAATACGTTATGATTGCCCTATCGCAGGATGTAAAAATAAGGGGGATAAGGGGATCAAAAGGAGGGATAACCTTCGCGTTCATGTGAGGAGACAACACCAGATCGAACTCCCTCTAGAGTCACGTCGAAGCGGAGCCTAAAATCGATATCCCACATATCACCCGCCCCCGGAATTGTACCCGTTTCTTGCCTCAATTTTGCTGGATTTGCCTGCCTAGGATTATATCAGGATTGTTGGCTGGGCTCTTCCGGATAGGGTTTCTTTCTTCAAGCATTGACTTCTTCTTTTTGTCCTTTGGCCACCCTCTAATTTCCTACGTCTTTCTAAACTTTTCCCCGCTCCTCCATCTTCTCTTGTTACATTTCCCCCGATAACATTACTCTGTCTGCCGTGTATTGATTACCGTTCTACCAACAGAGGATTATTTTTTTCCAATTCCCCCCATGTTTTTTGTCCAATATATTCCCTTATATCCTCTCAGTTTTTATTCACTTCTCGACTGCTTGTTTGCTCGGCTTTTTCTTTCTTAAACCTCATGTTCTTTCCCACCTTTGTCTTCGCCGATATTTGTGCATTTATGAGCAAAACCACCTCATTAAAGACACTCCATCCTTCCATTGAGCTTTTGCCGATGTCTTTTGCATAGAGAGCCGCTCCTCCGAATACAGTGAAATCTCGTATAATTCACGATCTCTGTAGCGGGGGTTAATCCGGTACCCGTATTCAAAGGCAGCAAAATCTAAGAAGTAGTCTTTTCCTTTGTCCGGTAAGGCATGGGCGTGCTGGCTGACTGTGTTGAATATCATGAACTAGTAGTTTGGTTTTGCTCAAAGCCGACCCTCCCCGAGCCATTCGGTACATCCATCGAACAATTCTTGACCTCTAGAAATCTGACTATACTCCCCGTAGAAAGACTGAGTAAGGCTACATCAACTACCTTCTCTCTAGAATCGGAGTGGTTCGGTAACTCGCTAGAAGCACAAATTATGAGATTTTGCCGGGAATCTATGGTCTCTAATGGGGTTGTGGAAAATATGAGCCGGTGACCAATAAGAGTATTTGGCAGGGAAAAGGTCATATACTTAGAAGAAGTTTGGTTCGCAGAAATAATATATTATATCTGCTATCATATCATAATATTCACCGGTATTATTATCATACTGCAATTGCGACCTACTAGACCTGTCGGCGGCATATTCCGAGATAGTCAACTTTACCGAGAGACACAACACTTGACGAAAATCTGTACGAGAGTTCTCAAATGCGGGGATTTGTGAATAGATAAATCGTTCGAGCCTGCGATTAGGCTGGATGAGCCTGTGATCAGGCTCTATTGAGACACTCTGAGGGGCGGGGGCGACGGGGGTTGCCGTGCTTCATTTTTGATATCATGGGTATTTACCGAAGCTTAGTCATTAGTTGTGGGCCTTGTCTTCTTTGCACTCTGTTCTGTTTCGCTTCAGTTTTCTTCTCCCCGTTTGAAGACTCCCTTCTAAACAGCGAATCAAGCCAATGAAGCCGTTCTTGACTCTACCGTCATTTGATCTTTAATTTCTCTCTTGTTCTCACATTCCGTAAAGTTCCATCCCCACTGCCTGTTCCCATCAAACTGCTTGCAAACAATTCATTCCGTCCGCCGCATAAAGTAATCTGCCCGCCACGGATCATTTCTAACACTTGACTTAGCCCAGTAATTATTTTTCCCGAACAGCTGCACTGCAGAAAAGGCTCGATGGTCAAGCGGGCATTGGTAAATACCCAGGGATGTCTCCGCACATAAACGGGGCCTCATCCCACCGGCAGTGTATGCGGGAAAAACAAAAATACAAAATGCGGCATGTCACCCGGCATCGCTGCCAGCCTCAGCGGTGAACATTTCTGTGTCAGCATTGTACCGAAACTCAACAGAACCTTGCCCAACGAAAGTCACGCGAAATGTTTAGTTTTCGTTGCTTCCAGTTTGCCCAAACTACTCCCGACACACAATTCATGGCTAAAAATATCCGTGCCCTCAACTCTATGTTCTGGAAGCTATCTTCAAATCTTTTTTTTTTGTTCTAAGATGAAGAGGAAAAGGTTCCCAGTGCAGTACTGTATTATCCTATTGTAGAGTACAGTACCAGTATAATGACAGAGGCCATTGTCAAGTGCCCCCTTTACACCAAAAATGGCCGTCGGCAAAACTAGTCAACAACCCTATTTTGACCTCAATTGATTACCTATCACATTGATGAATCAGGAGCTGGCCTGGACTTCGCAATATCCAAATTTCAGCTGAATAGGTCTTGTTTTGCATTGTCAGTAGATGGATATACGGAAAATCTGAATTTTCGGGATATCTGTCGTTCTATTGAGCCTCAGACGATCCAAATCCCGAGGCTTGGCAGGCACTTTCTAGACATCTTGAGCCAGTCTCGCTTGCATAAGGGAAGGCCATGAAGAGTAGTTGCCCCGGAACTGACATGTGGTGCTCTAAATTCCCACATACATTGGCTGCCAGCGAGTGAACTTTTGTATGATAAGAATTGGGAATGCCGCCCTCGAAACTTTGCAGCCCCAACCGGGTGGAGTCCCCTTTCTTTGACCTGTTTTCACCGGTACTCTAGCCGACCGGCCAGACTCCCGTCCAAAAACTAGAGCCGCGGCAGTGGGACCGTGTCGGTTTAGGGGGTACCGGTACATCGTTACCATGTGTTCTCCTTCCTTTGCACAGGTATATCTACAAGGAATAATTTCTCCCCCGGACATAGCCCCCGAACCGACATAGCCCCAGACAGGAGCTTCACCGAAGACCCTCTATCTAGTAAAATATACTAAAGTCGGATGACAAAACACTCAAGCCTTTTGCCATTTTACACCAAAAATTGGTGTGCTATGATCAGGAAGTTACTTGAGACTTTGTACGAGGGTGCCAGCCAAAATAGACATGACAACTGCCTTTGTTGTAGGCTTCCTCCGGTTTCTCAATTCCACAGCCCTTCTACATAATTTTTTCTTCTCAAAAAACTCCTCTCTGCTTGAGTTCTAGTTTGATTTGGTTTAATGTGGAACCCCTAGATTCATTGGGGGTGATTAGACTGTTGGTAGATGGTGCATGGTTTTGGTGTACTCCAAGTAGTACAGGGCCTTCGACTCGAGTTTTTATCACCTCACCTTAAGTTATGTCCCTGGGAGTGCCAGAAGAAACAGTAAGTTCCCGATCGGACATGTTAATACTCTTGTGGCGTCATTCTTGTGTTATGAGGGTTCATGATTCAAGATTACCATGATGCATAGTTACTATGGGGTTGGAAAGCCCGAACTCATAATCTGAAGTTGAACGGTTACCTTCGGTCAGACCCGCTTGCAAACCCAGCACCCCGGTGGTGAATCTTACCGTTCCAGACACTAAAGAATAAAGCATGACATCTGTGCCCTTACTAGCGCAAAGTTGTAAATCCTGTGGCTTGCCGGTGGCTTCCGCTCCGGTGGCCCGTGCGGCCACCCCGGCAAGGCGCACTGGAACTCCCGTGCCGATCAGACAAACTCCCGAAGCAACAAGCTTTACCTCGCAGCCGCTCGATAGGTTTTAGTCATTGTGGCATACCGTACAGTACTCGAGTACTAAGAAAAGTCTGTGGAGCCAACGGCTATAGAACAAAAGGTGGATAATAGTACAGGTATTGCGATGGTAGGTAGAAAAATTAAACACGAAATATTATTTCACTAGAAACAAGAACACATCTGTAACCATAGGTAGTTTTTCTCTATGATCGGGGTGGCGCCCTCTTCGCTTAGTTTGCTGACTAAGCTTTCACCAAGACTTGCAGCCGGATGTCAAACGCAAAATCTTTTACCTCGCAACCAAGGACCACAGCTGGATATGATACCAGCGATAATAACTGGGGCAACCTCAATAAAAAATAAAATACCCTTAGCCCTACCCCTAGAGTAAAAGCGTGATGCTATCAGGGTGGGAAATTGGCTGTATCACTTAGGTCTGGTATGATAGCTATCGAAGGATATACATTCACCGATTTTCAGCTGTGGAAATTGGTTGCGAGGTACGGTACAGTGCAAGTGTTCGCGTTATTCTGGCATCCCGCGGTATGTCAAGTGATTGTATAGTACATTATAGCACCCTGACAACCGTCATCCTTGGTTGCCCTTTTTACACCAAAAACGACGATTTTCAGGGAACCAGAGCACCACCATCTACGGTGCCCATGGATCAATTCTTGGAGAAATAGTAATTCTGTCGATTCTAAACGGGTTATTGGAGTATTGGAGTGAATAGTGCAATATTAGGTGAACTGTGGTGAAGCGAAATCGGCCATTTTGAAAACATGTATCTTTTTCTACTGCTGCCCATACAAATTTTCGGCGGTTTGCTCCTACATCTGAACAATTTGCCCCAGTTGACTAGCACCGGTCACAGAACAAAGAAATTCTTTATAAAAATGCTAATTCAATTATCACTCGGTCCCTAGCTAACCATTGATATGTTTTTCATTTTAATTAATTGGGAGGTATAGGCGCAAATAGAGATTTTCCATACCGTAAATATCATCCATTTTGGTGTTTTCGGGGGTACTTGGGCCCACCAACCATGACTTTTGTCCCGTTACTACCCACTGAAGCGCACCACTGAGAGTCTTGTGAGATTTTTAAAGCGCGCCTCCGAGGCTATGTCACGGTTCGACCTTCTAGCGACAGGAACCTAGGACAGTAGAAAATCGAGCAAACATGTTTTCCCCATCTATCGTGAAATGATGCTGGTTGATACGTCATCGTCTATCATAGTTCTGCCACCTAACTTAAAGGTTAGAGCTAGATGGTTAAGTGAACGGGCCCCAAGACTTATGTTTAGTGACTGTGCTTGCACATTACAAAAGTTTTCGGAAATGTGGAGACCCAGGTTGGCACTTTTTAAAAGGGGCATACACGGAAGTTAGCTCCAAGGAAAAGTTCCACATTTCGGGAAACCTTTGCAATGCCTAAGCACACAAAGACGCGTTTATGTACAGTACTGTACCAGCGAGAATGGAAATCAACGCGAGGAGTCCTGTGATAAATCTTTTCATCTCTCTTTTTTGTTCTTCTAACGTCAATTTTTTTCCCCCTCACCTCACCTGTATTTATATCAATTTCTTCCTCGCTTCACTGGACCCCTCCGCTATTCTGTGCTCGAGCTTACTCGACTGAGGCATCCAGGGATCTATTGACTCAACCAATGAAGTGTTTCACTCACGGAGCAACCACAGGGTATCCCTAGCAGGCCGAGGAGAATAGAAGGATGCAGGGTGAAGACAGAAAAAGCAAGAACAACTGGTATCTCTAACTTAATTGAAAATACCGAGGAAAGATTTCTGCTAGATCTCCCCTCATCGAGAAGAATGCAATTATGGGTTTAAGATCTCGGGCAAGCCGCGAGGGAAGTAAGTTTTTTCCGCCTTAACCGAGGTCTCGAGAATCATGCGCTATATACCGGTATTGCATTGTGCAGTACCGGTATGTTGAGTTCGATTTGAGTATTCCATGCCATGCGCTACCGGGATCATAAATTTAATCTAGCCAGACTTGGACAGGTGATGATCTGAGGGCTGTGCTGATAGCTGAAGTCTGGGACACCTTGCGCCCGGTGAGAAATCGATTATTCACACTATTCTAACTACCGGTATAGTATAATCTATATAGAGTTCTGCAAAACCCGCTAAGGTCAATTGTAATCAGAAAGGAGCGATATTCGAGAAAAATGGGGTGGGGAAGAGGAAAAAACACCCACAAAAAACCACCTGGCTCGAGAACATGTTTCTTTTCCTTTTTCAAAGCTTGGAGAAAATAGTCAAGAAATGAAAGGTGGGAAAGGTGTAAGACAAGGGAATAATGGTTAACATTAAATATATACAGAATAGAAGTCGCTATAGGATGGAAAAGCCACATATGTAGAGTACCTCGTGCGAAGGGCATTATCATAACATATACTAGTTAAGGAGAAGATGGAAGGGGAGTGTGCCCGAAGGTGAAGATCAGGGGAGAGAAAGGGACAAGGCAGAGTAGCCAAGCTCAGAGAAAAAAACGAAATGGTTGGAACACCATACTATACGGTTCGTCAAGTGAAAGGAGGAAACTGTGCGGCACAAGGATATGGGTTGGTAGATAGCATGATGCGAATGAGTAATACACAAATGAAACTCAAGGAGAGCAAGGAGGAAATCTAGAGGAGCTAAATTGAGAGTGGAGTTGAGCAGTGGAGAGGGAAATAGTGCGGATAGGAGCGCGCATCTTGTGGAGCTTTTGCCGTGAATTTCGAGATATCCGAGCATATGTAGAAGGGCACTGAGATGACACAAACGGTTGGGCTGAGAAAAGGTGAAAAAGGAGGCATTGCTGCCCGCCAAATGAGGAGAGGAAACCCGATCGCGGAGAGGCCAATTTACAACTCTCGCGGAGGGTGGTGTAAGCGATGTTCAGCCCGTGGGGTTCGCCGTCGCGTTATCACAGCTAAGGCAACACCGTTGTAGGAGTATTTCCACGACTCTAATGCGCCCGAGTTTGGCAGCCCACACGAGGAGTGACAGGGGGCCTTTATCAATGGCGTCGGGAGTGACATCCCCCAGGGCAAAAGCACCACGACAACGCTGTCATGCCCATCTCTGGCTGCCTACGAGAGGTGTTGGACCTTCGTTATCTGGTTTGTCGGGATCGAGGTCGTCCCTTTCGAAGCAATTGCACTAGTGCCGTATGCCCGTTCCGAGCAGCACGCCAAAGTCGTGTTCGGCCGTTGTTATCTGGCATGTTCTGGTTGACCTCGCTCCGTCCGAGAAGCATTTTCACCACTCCCTGGTGCCCATTTCAAGCGGTACACCGGAGTGGTGTTTTGCTATTGTTATCTGGTTTGTCGGGGTTGGCCTCGCCCCGTTCGAGAAGTAGTTTCACCACTCCCTCATGCCCATTGCAGGTAGCACCGTAGAGTGGTGTTTTGCCATTGTTATCTGGTTTGTCGGGGTTGGCCTCGCCCCGTTCGAGGAGCAGCTTGACCACTGCATCATGCCCATTGCAGGCGGCACACCAGAGTGGCGTTTGGCCATAACTATCTGGCTTGTCGGGGTTGACCTCGCGCCGTTCGAGAAGCAGTTTCACCACTCCCTCGTACCCACAGAAGGCGGCACCGAAGAGAGGCGTTTGACCGTCGATTTCTTGCTTGTTGGGGTTGACCCCCTCCCGTTCGAGAAGCGTTTTCACCACTCCATCATGCCCATTTGCAGCGGCAAACCACAGTGGTGTTTTGCTATTGATATCTGGCATGTCGGGGTCGACCTCACGCCGTTCGAGAAGTAGTTTCACCACTGCCTCGTGCCCATTGAAGGCGGCATAAGAGAGAGGCGTTCCGCCATCCATAGCTGGCTTGTCGGGGTTGACCTCTCGCCGTTCAAGAAGCAGTTTCACCACTCCCTCGTGCCCATTGAATGCTGCACCCCGGATTGGCGTTCGGCCATCGGTATCTGGCTTGTCGGGGTCGACCTCAGCCCGTTCAAGTAGCATTTTCACCACACCCTCATGCCCATTGAATGCTGCACCCCGGAGTGGCGTTCGGCCATCACTATCTGGCTTGTCGGGGTCGACCTCGCGCCGTTCGAGAAGCATTTCCACCACCCCCTTGTGCCCCTTGAAGGCGGCACACCAAAGAGGCGTTCGTCCATGGGCATCTGGCTTACCTGGGTTGACCCTGCCACTTTCGAGAAGTATTTTCACCACTCCCTCGTGTCCATTCCCAGCAGCATCACAGACTGGTGTCCGGCCGTCGTTATCTGGCTTGTTGGGGTTGACCTCGTCTGGTTCGAGAAGCATTTTCACAACTCCCTCGTGTCCACGCCCAGCAGCACCACAAAGTGGTGTTCGGCCGTCGTTATCTGGCTTCTCAGGGTTGACCTCGCCCCGTTTGAGAAGCATTTTCACCACTCCCTCGTGCCCATTCCGAGCGGCACACCGGAGTGGTGTTTTACCATTGTTATCTAGCTTGTCAGGGTCGACCTCGCGCCGTTCGAGAAGTAGTTTCACTACTGCCTCATGCCCACAGAAGGCAGCACCCAAAAGAGGTGTTTGGCCATCGATTTCTTGCTTGTTGGGGTTGACCCCCTCCCGTTCGAGAAGCATTTTCACCACTCCCGCGTGCCCATTCCGAGCGGCACACCGGAGTGGTGTTTTTCCATAGTTATCTGGCTTGTCTGGGCTGACCTCCCCTTGTTCGAGAAGCATTTTTACGACTCCCTCGTGTCCATTCCTCGCAGCATCGTAGAGTGGTGTTCGGCCGTCGTTATCTGGCTTGTTGGGGTTGACCTCGTCTCGTTCGAGCAGCATTCTCACTACTCCCTCGTCCCCATTCCCAGCAGCACCACAAAGCGGCGCCCTGCCGCTACTATCTGACTTCCTGGGGTTGACCTCGTCCCGTTCGAGTAGCATTTTCACCACTCCCTCGTGCCCATTCCGAGCAGCACACCGGAGTGGTGTCTGGCTGTGCCAACCCTGTTTGTCGGGACTGACATCACCCTGACTGAGTAACATTTCAACAACTCGATCATGTCCATTGCGAGCAGCCCACACCAGAGGTGTATTACCCACACAATCCCTTTGGTTGATATCACAACCTTCCACATCTATCAAACCGGTTACAATTTCAACAATCCCAAAGAGAGATGCACAGTGTAGTCTACTGAACAGAGGAGGTTTATCGAGATCAATGGTGCACGAATATCCCTTCTGTGCTTTCAACAGGGCCTTAGTGGATATATGGCCACTGTAGTCGCCAAACAGTTTTAATGCAAGTGATTTAGCACAATCCGAAAGGTCGCGTTTTGCGTGCACCCCCCAATATAGAGATGAATATTCGAGAAAAGGAGTGCCCTGGAGATCGGGAGAGGGGCTGGTCGAAAGTGTCCTGACCTCCTGTGAATTCAGATAACTTAAGCAGGTCTCCGCCATTGTCGAGTGAATTGTACCGAAAATCTCGGGGTGAGCTCCAAGGTACTCTTGAAGGGTGAAATGGATCAACCGGATCGTGGAAGACTCCTTATCTACGGCTACAAGTCCTTGACAACTGGCTACCAGTGTCCCTATCGAAGGGACATTGTCGGAGTGGAGATTCGGTGACCCAATTTCAACGGTTAGGGCGTGACATAATCCGACAGCCTTCAAGGGTCGCTCTGCATGAGAGATCCACATCAAAGCGGCCATCCCAAGCCTCGCTCTACCCCCAGCCTGTCTCTTTATCCGACACAGAGTTTCATTATAAACACCCTCCAACCCCAAGCGATCGGTAATTGCGCTGAGCTTTTGTCGCCTGCAGCGGATTGTAGTTTCTTGCAGGATCGCGTCGATATTAAACCAGTAGGAACCTAGATATGAATCTATCAGTGGATGAATTGAGAGTGCTTCTAGGATGTTGCTGCTTCATACATTTCCGAAATATCGCCAGGGATTTTCTCCAGGATGTCTGCCTCCAGGGCACCGTCCATCGCATCGGGGGTTGTGTCTGTGGCCAGCCTGCTCTGAAGATATGTAACGATATCATCCCTCTTGGTGTTTATGGATATGCTTGCCACTCCTCCCGTAAGACGTCTTCCGATCTCGGGGAGAATGTGAGGTCTTCCGGTCATGAATATTCGAGTGCCCGGAGACTGCTGGAGGAGTTGTCGCAGCGAATCGAGAAGCTTGACTTGGTGTTCCGTTGTGCATTCATCCACAGCGTCAATGCATATGAATGCGCGCTTTCTAGCACAGGCAATCTGCAGCATGTTCAAAATATCCGAAATTTGGGGTCCCTGCCCACCGATGGCATTTTTTCGGCCCTCGTATGCTTCCGATATCTCCTCCGGGATCTCCTCAAGTCCGAAAACTAGCTGTTTTAGCAGGGCGCCCAGTATACCTGCGAGGGACTGCTCGCTTTGGGCTGCGAAGTCGAAATAAAAACATGCGACGGTGACATTTTGTCCTTTAGCCTGGTTACACAAGTTGTCTATTACCAGCGAGCTAGCATCATGGCTTGTTAGCACTTTCCATTTCCCTTCCACTCGTCGAGGTTCATTCGTGTTACCTAATGTAAGTTTTGCCAACACCCGGACCCCTATAGTAAAAGAGGACTGCGTTATCAGATCCACTTCTCTCACCACCGGTGCACCAGCTTCTAAACTCCTCTGTTTGTAGGACCCATTCCCCCACATTCTCGATTCTGCGGTCCCGGATATCCTGATGGCGCAGCTTAGGATCTAGTGGGGATAGCCAGGCTAGGATATTGGGTCGTTCATCGGCGACGGTAGGGTTGATGTAGGTGGTGTTGAAACAGTTGCGATTATTACTGAATGATTGGGGCATTCTTTGTTCTTCGGTGCTTTGGATATTGTACGAGTCGATGATAGATGGTGGTGTCTCTCCACTACATAAATTCCGAGGGAGGCTGAAGAAACGCGGGGTTTTTGTGAAGCCTGGTGGATACCTCACCACTCTCCGACCGGCCTCGCCGAATCCGTGACGACAAAGCTCAGCTTCTCCCTACCACATTGGTATTAGGAACTCCCCCACACACTGGTTTTATCGCTATCTTGTCCTACGGTTCAACACAGGTCTTGCGCTGCGGTAAAATGCCACCCTAGGCCGCCTCTTCTAAGAGTAGTATTGGCCTGTTCTGCATGGATCTCGAACACCCGCACCAGGCCTTATAGGGGAGCAGATCAATGAACACCTACCACCCGACCTCAAGGATCACAGTGCAACCTATACGGTACTTTACCCGCAAAGTGGCAGCGCTTCTAAAAAAGACTGCTATTGCATACTGCATAAAACCAAAGTTCCGACTTCTCCCTTGGATTTAGGCTGTATGCAATAGCAGGCTTTTTTAAAAAAATATAAAAAAACCTTTGACATTGCGAGTACCGCACTCGAGTAGCTCGAGGCGGGAATGATAGATCACTGGACGAACTTGGCGACAAAAGCAATGGACCCCCACCTGATTTCCTATGCAAGATGCTCGAGTTCAGCCCACCGCACCAATGGTGGATGCCAAATTTTATTCCATAGAAAAATAATCCAAATGGGAATCGAATCACAAACAATTTCGAGTAGCATTTAAAATTAACAAGTTTTTTCGCCCTCCCAAGTGCTAGCCTTTACAAGTAGTGACTGAAGCTGGCTAGTGCCGTGGCTGCTGTGCAGATATTCCATACGGAGGGACGGGCCTAAGTTTCTCAAGTTTCTCAAGTTTTACAGGGGGTGAGTGCGACGGAACTCGCTTGTGGAACCGACAAAACTTAGGCTTAGTGCCTCAGGACAGCCAAGTGTGAATCATTCTGGCACATATGCAGGCATCCCCTCGGCTGCTGAGCCCTTCAGTCCAGTTTCGAATATTGAAAACTAGGGCTGAGCAAGATCATGGCTAAAGGGAAGGAGTTTGCGTAGATTTGATCCTAGTTCCTCGAATAGGCTAGCTTTTCAATAATTTAAACTGGACCGAATATCTGAGCCGCGGAGCATAGTGCTGGGTGGAGTAATATCTACCAATACAGAAGTTTGGGGAGTCACGAACTATGGCGATGAATAACCTTTTATCAACCTGATAGTTTCAAGATCCAGGATCCTCCACTAAACTAACTAAACAAGAGAGGTGAGGCATCTCATGTAAGCTCGGAATGAAATCACCCTATGAAGAACGGTCTTGGTATACAGCACTCCGCAAGATCGCCAAAACTGCTCGCTGAGGTGAATGGAGCTTGGTGCTGCCAGTGCCTTCCGTTCCGAATAGGCTCCTCCTTTTTGTTATGCCTGAGGCCACTATCCCCATCAACAATGCAACTTTTGAACCACTCAAGTCAAACGGGGAAAGGTGATTAATATATAGCGTGAGTGAAGTGAGATATTGGGGTTGGTGCAGGTATTGACATGATCCTCGGTTCCACCTTAACTTAAGGGAACTGGCTGAGTTTCCATATTACCGGTATTTGGTGAAAGAATTACAGAGCCGGATGTAAAGTGTGGGTATCACGTTGGACAAAGTCTGCCCGGATACGGGCAGGCTACAGTACTCGGGGGGTAGACAAAAGTCGGGCCCACCTCCATTACGAAGCGCGGAATTAGTATGTGGACCAAGCCGGATTAGGGAATTCGAGTGATGGGTGGTGAGGATTTTTTGGTGACCGGAAAAAGTCTGGACCGGTGACACAAGCACTTTTGCTGTGTTTGCCAGCAATTCGCTGCGCGAAGGTGTTGGTGTAACCGGGCCCCAAATACCCTTACACCTGCGTACAGTACTCGAGTACTGTTGCGGATAAATTTAGTTTTTGCTTCACTCCAATATTCTTAGCTAGCTAGAGCTGATTTGATGGTGTGTAATAGTTCTGTACTTGGGGGGGGGGAAGTCTGCTGTGGCTTTTATTCACTGGAAGTCAGGGGTCACGTTCGTTGTCCAAATGGGGGAGGTCTTGGCAGACAGGGTGGTGAAGCCTATGTAAGGTAGCCTCTTCTCACCTTTCTTTCTCATCCTCCGTCTCCGCTACACCTCCGGCGATTGAAATCTCAACACCACGAGAAATCATCGTCACTTCTATCCACCCCCCTCTCCTCAGACACGCCACATTGCCTCTGTCTGGGTGAAGCCATCTCCCTTCCCTCTTCCTTTCCCTTCTGATGATCAGGCCTGGCAAGCTTGTTCCTAGGGGTTGGTTGAGTTCGCCTTCACCCCCTCTTCTCCGGGCTCGCTTAGACAGCCTCCCGCGGTCGGCAACCCCTCACCCGTCAATGGTCGGTCTTTAGTCTCGGTCGATCGATAAAGTAGTTGCCACCGGTGGCACTGCTCTCTGGTATTGCACTATCTCCTTTGTGCTCTGCTGGTACAGTCGGTTTTTACGAAAAGTCGTGACCCCGCTTCCGTCGGCCTTCCTTGTACTTCTCGTGTCGATTAACCTTCCGCCTTCTCCCTCCCCGACGTTTGGATCGGCTGGCACCCTACTGCTCGCGGCTCTACGCCCACCACGAGACCTCTGTTCCCTTCTGATGTCCTTGGACTAGGGGAACAAGTTTAAACCATCTTTCCGGGTCCTGTTTCCCGAAATAGCCGACCAGATCTTCCTCCGACTGCCACGAGCCTTCCTTCTTTAGGCGGCATCCTCTCGAACTCGATCGCTCTTCCTGAGCCTCGGCTGGCGGGGTTCTTTAGCCCCCGGGAGTTACCTCCCCTTTGCGTGTCCCCGAGACCCATTATTCAGGAGTCCCTATTCCCTCGGGAGCTGGGCCCAGTGGGGTTTTACTACGGTTTAGCTTATAGGTTGTTTGATTTGGGGGAGTGGGTTTGTTTTTCTTTGTTGGTCGTGTCTAGTGTCGGTTGGGGATGTTTTTCTTTTAGGCTAGGCTTTCGTGGGGGTTCTTGGTTCGTAGCTTTCAGGCCCGCTTTCTCATCTCCTTGTAGTTTCTACCCATAGTACCGGGCGGGGTTTTCTCTGTCGGGCAGGGTCAGAGGGTTTTAGCTTGGGGATGGCGGGATGGACTGTAGTTGGAGGTTTT
>Ga0307509_10001082_pt1 | contig 46558 bp, 49 predicted proteins | sample 10_EM_MG_FD_202245 | JGI IMG/M metagenome (GOLD analysis project Ga0307509, IMG submission 202245) | Populus trichocarpa ectomycorrhiza microbial communities from riparian zone in the Pacific Northwest, United States - 10_EM | ecosystem: Host-associated > Plants > Roots > Unclassified | place... | reverse complement strand
TTTACTTACTTAATTCTCTTCTTACTCAACAAGCAATATAAGTCTTTCGCTATCTTCGGTGACCACTCTCCTTTGAACCTGTGAAGCTTCTCGCTTCCACTCCTTCCGATCAGATAGCTCTCAACACTATTCATGCTTATTCCTCAGAAGCCTAGCTGGCTCGTCTCGAGACCTATTTGTGTCGGCCGCTAACGTAAATACGAGTGCAAGAGATCGTCAATCGATATAGTTCTATTCAGTCCAGAATAACTTATATATATCACCACCCAAATCCCTCCAGCGAAAAAAGAGCAGAAACCGCCAAGCTGCCCATTCATTAATTAAATCCCAAACCTTTCAACCCCCCTTACTCAACTCTTATTACGTCATATCGCCCGTTTTCCCTTTAACTCAATCCACAAAATCAACCCGTAAACAGCCACTAACTTAAACAGCGGAAGCAAAAAAACAACTTCAAGCTCCTTACCATCCCTCCCCGCCAATATATTCAGCACCGATACAGTAACCCCCCTCCCCTAGCAAGTTCTATGCAAGTCTACAATAGAATCTTCCCCCATCCGAGAAACTTTCATGAAGGATAACTGCTTATTATTTCCCCGCTACTCCCCAGATTGGACTGGCATTGGCTGTTATAGGTGAATAAGAAGTCTCACTAACAGTAGAAGATACCACCTAGCGTGGAATTGCCTCGAAAGACAGAGGCATGTGTGCGCACTTAGTTAGCGAATCTTTTCCCAGGGTTAGAGATGAAGAAGAGGTGTCCCTTTGTCTTTCTTATCCTTCGTAGTTTTTTTTACTTAGTGCATATGTCACCTCTAATTCAAGTAGTGATCAAAGACAGTGAATACGAAGGGTGTCTCCGCATGTTCCTCTAGTATATCATATCTCTCCCGTGCTATCTAGCCTTCCGATCGAGTGTAATTCTCTCTTTCTTCCCTTCCCCCAACACCTAGAGATAGAACAGCGCCCTCAGGAACAGCCGGGCATGCTATCTAGAACATACAGCACGAACTAAACACACTCCACTCCACACACCAGAACAACTCGACCACCCCCGAAACAACAGACATCTACAGCTAAATATTCCCACTAAATTGACAACTCACATATTCACCACAAACGTATACAAACCGCATACGGTCGAATCGAATTCTAAGGATGAACTAACATCCTCCACCTCCCCGTGAATCATCCACCCGATCACAACACCAAATACCCTACCACCCCCCAAAGTCTTACATAAAACGCATTGCGACACTAGAAAATAGCACTGTAATCTGTCATGCAAATATTTCGACATGAATATATCTATTTGTACTGATCGTCTGATAAACCGTTGATCATCTGATTAGGTTACTAAAATTTTGCACACAATGTCGCCTTTCTCCCTCACACTTCCTATCGCCACCCTTATCATACAGCCTTTATTCACCATCCCGGAATTACTTCAACTGAATCCACCGCACAACAAAGTTACTCAAGAATCCATCCTCTAAGTTGCGCCTCAAATCGGCGAAAATATACAAAATATTTCAACACAAGTTCACTACAGTTTTTCAAATCACTCCAGTTCCGGGCGTCCGTCTCCTCATAAGACCGGATTCACAAATATTTGTAGAGCAAACTACACCCCGACACCTAACCACCTATTCACTCGCCTCAGGCCCGAATGCTAAAGTGTACAAACCGAGCTTTTTTTATAGTCCTCCCCTGCTCTTTCCATCAACGTTCCTTCCTTCCTCAGCCTCGACCACCTTTCGCTCCCAACTCATACCACAGCACCTATCCAGATCCCGCGCCATATTCCTTCCTCTACCACCTCTGATAGCAAACAAGATTTGCAATGACTGACGACTCCTCGCACCGTAGGAAGCGAAGCAAGTGGGATGAGCCTCAAAGAAGCACTTCGCATGGCCGAGATCGTGTTAGGGACTGCAGAGATCGGGAGAGAGGGAAACCAGTTACCACTCGCAGCCTAGCGGTGGAAGGAATTTCCTGACAGAACGGATAGGCTGTATATCCACGTTTGTATACCGCGCTTCGCTTGTGTCTGGGCGTTGATACCGGCAGCGGCAGAAGCTACTCGATGTCAGTTAGCAAAATTAGAAAAGGGTCGGGTGGCACAGAGTGGGCAATGGGCTGGCTGACCTGATGAGGCCGCTGGGTCGGACTTCAGCTCTTTCGCTGGTTCGACAGGGGGGACTCTCTGTTGATCTGCTTGCGGACGGGGGACTCCTGCTTCTCCAGCGATCATCTCGACGGGAGGAGAATTGGAGCGAGAGCGACGATCATCCCAGCGGGAGGCGGTTTGCGTTTCCTAATTTTAATAGAGCGCCGGAAAATCTTCTAGCCCGCCTAGCAAAACAACATTCAATAGTGACATGTATATCGCAGATGGCTACTATTTACAGCAAAGACACCGAAGTTAACGACCTTCGCAATCGATACACACCGACAAAAAGCGCCACTCAGAAAATGGTAAACATCGAATCCCTTCCACGGTTGAGAGCTTTAACTACTCCCTTCACTTTGTATTTTGTACGTGCACGGGACGAAACTTTACACCTATGCACAGCTCAAGTTCTAAGAAGGAGCAATTTAAGCTGAAATATGATTTCGCCACCATCACGCACGAGACAACTCCATCGCAGTTGGAGTGAATGCAGCTGTCGGTCGGGGAGGATTGCTTCTTGAAGCAGGCGAAGCGGAAGGGGTGATGGAATTCTCAGTGAGATTTAGGATGGTTATCAAAGTTGATGCGGGAATTAGCAAGTTTGGCTGCCTTTTAGCCATGAGGATTGAGATGGAGGCTAATTGTACGCTTGAATTTAGAGCTTTAGTTCTCGATGATGAATCGATGGTAGAAGTGCCACGCCGCTCGTGCAGTCTGGAATATACGAGAAGCCCATCCCCGTCACAGGTAAGAAGGCGAGGAAGGACGCCCTCGAGGCTATCATGCCTGAATTATTATTAGCCTCCGACGACGATATGGGCGGCGGTGACCCTATCAGAACCTGGTTCCTGCGATACATAGGTTCAATTGGTGATCTGATCCCGAAGGCCAAGCACGCAATGGTAGAAAAAAAAACAAGTAAGAGTCGATACGAAGAAGTAAAGATTGCCAAAATGAATGCTGAGGCTAATGATATTGACCTGGCGGCGTTGATGAAGGCATGGGATTTCCGAATTCGCTCAGTCAAATTATACAGACTTGACAAGGCTGGTGGTGTTGATTTGAATAGGACAATTAATATGCTACCCACCCCCGTGGACCAGCAGGACAGACATTTTACAAGCCCTCAGTATTCACCACCGAGTCAGTGTCACCATTATCAAAACACTACGGGGGCCAAGGCTAGCTTCAGAAGTCGAAGGCAAAGAAGTCATTTAGCGGGTCGCCGAGCAGCTAGTCGTGTTAGCAGAAGCCCGCTCTTTCGGCTTCAAAGAGCACTGTTCATGGTGCGAGCAGCAGAGCAAAGACCGTGAGGGCACCCTGCAAGAAGGTATAACCATAAAGAGCACTACATAGCGCAACGCGGTGGGTCGATAAAACCCCTCGCGGAACTTGGCATGCCGGAGAAAGCCTATGAGCTGACTGAGAAATTTTAAGACTGACTGCCAAACACTTGTAGAACTCTGCTTGGAGATCATGCGCAATCGAAGCGACCCCGAAGGACCTCAGCAATGCTATTACATCCAATCGCAAAGCTGTAGAAAGGGAAAACGCCGGACTAGCGCACAGCAAGAAGCAGACCATCAGGCGAATGGAAGCCCTACTTTGACAAATTTGGCGAACTCCACGCGATAGGGATGTGCGAGTACCTCGTCTAGAACGGCCAGTTTCATAAGCTCCTCGATAGGTTTGAGAACTGGCGGGAAGCATACCTGACTAGATTCCTCCAGTCCAGCAGGACCCAAAAGCTTCCCTCGATCCATAACGCGGGACTCGGCAAGCCCTTGCCACAGACACCCTTCTAGAAGTTAGGGACAGAGCAAGATGAAGACCAATGGAACAAGAGGTTTTCAAGCTATCGATCGGAAAGCTAGCCAAAATCGCAGCAATGAGATATTGGGGCAAACAAACAAAGCGTGCGCGGCACGGATTCCAAATTGGATCTGGTAGATATACAAAACCGTATCACGAAGCGGTCAAAAGAAGTTCATCGGGAAGACCTCCATCGACAACCAACTGCGCCATACAGATCGGCCTGGAGAAATATGTGGGCGGCACACTAACCAGTTAAGAAGCGGGTCGGCTGTCGCTAGCTCTGGAAACTCCTCTTTTTGCCCGGGCCATGGAGGGCAATGTGACGGGCGTGGAGGAACTTGCAGACCTGCTCACACCAGAGCTGCTTTCTTCTTACTACTGTATTTACTACTGAAATCTCTTTGGAAATTGCAACAAATCCTGGAAAGGTTACCGAGTGTGAGGATATTCATCATCGGCGGAAGACCTAACATTCAGGCTGAGATCGGGAAGGGCCTTGCCAGACGAGGGAAACGTTTATCTCTAGGTACCAGCAAGGATAAAATCATCGAATACCTTCGTGTTGGACTGGATGAGAATGAAAAAAAAACACCAGATGCAATGGATCAGAGCCTAGAGGCAAATATTGTGGAGAAGATTCTGGAAAATGGGTCGAAAATGTAGGTATGGCCAATGAATGCTATTATTAGGTACCCCACCCCACGACAATCCGCTAATGGCTATGAATCTAGGTTTCTACAAGGTTTCATTAGATATCGATGCCATTTTACAACTAACCAACAATCTCCGGGCGAAGAGAAAAGCCAAGAAATATGGCTGCTGGATTGCGGTTGAGAAACGGTTATGATGTGACGATCGAGCAGATAAAGGCTCAAGGAGGAGACAAATCTCGACCTGGAAAGACGGCATTGAGGTGGATAACTCATGCAGAACGGCCGCTGCGAGCGAATGAGCTCTGCCACACCCATCCGGTCAAGCTAGGGTTTACGGATTTCGATATTGGCAACCTCCCTGGGATGTCGACTTTTCGTGAGCTACTATCAATAGCTTGTGATTCTGGATACGGAGGAATCAACTGTGCGATTGATCCACTTTACTCTCCAGCAGTTTTGTTTTCTTTTTCTTTTCTCGCGAGTAAAATACTCTCTTGGGCTGCATGGACAAACTCCTGGTAATGAGTCCTATACATACATACGGTACTTAGTATTATTTAATTGACTTTTTATGTCTTCATTTGTACGAGTATTAGCCTCTAAGTTATAGATCTTAAAAGTATGGATTTTCTACAATTATCTATTTGCTTGACCACATAATACAAACTAGAAGAATTTTCCATAGGATAAAGCCCTCAAGGTCTTGAGGGGGGGCTGCTAGTCTTTCATACTCTCTAACTCTTCCCCCCAAAAAAGCTTAGCAGCCGTTAATCCACCCCCGTTCCAGCCTTTCCCCTAGTGAGGCCACCCCCTGTCTCGAAAGAAATATGGTAGGCCAGAACAAACTGCACCACTATGCCCCCGTTAGCGCTAGGGTAGTATCATATCCAGATGCCCGGGGCGGGCGGTAGTGGGGGGGGTAAAGTTATGCTAGTCCAGCCCCACCCATCTCAGTGGGTGCCGGTGTTGTGCAGTTCGGTACTGTGCATTCGAACTCGGAGGGCTCATTGTAGCCCAGCACCGTGGCTGCGAGTGCAGAGCGTGCAGTACACCTTAGGCATGTCGGGGAGCATCTGAAAGGCCAATCCCCTCTTTGGGGGGCAGTGCCGGCGCAAAGTAGATTCAGGCCGATTTGATAAACTGCGATCTTGGTTCTCGCGTCAGTTAGTATATCTCGATAGGTCACGAAGGTGGTGGTAGTGGTGGTGGTAGTGGTGCTCAAGGAAGATACTGGCATTGGCCGACCTAACCTGTTCTCTGAAGAGTGGACGGAAATCTTTAGGTAAATTAAAGCAAGTGCCAACTTAGCGTACAATAGTGCCTTTCCGTCACCTCAAACCCCCCCCCCCCCGATCACTGCCTCACATACTCAAAAATAACGAAAACAAAAACTAAATAAATTCCCAGGACCTAAGAGAGACCATTTATATTTTGTCAAAATACCTCACGATACACCGAATATACTCCTATTCTTATTTTTAAATTTGTTTTTGAAAAAGGGCAAGTAGACGAATAAACCAAGTGAACCAAGCTTAAAGAGATCCGGATATGGCATGTACCGGCCCACTCCTACGGGCGGAGGCACGAAAGAAACTGAGGAAGTAAGAGGTGTTTAAAAGTGCGAGGCAATCTTTTTGATCACATGCGCGATTAGGACAGCGATGAGGGCTAGGATTAGCTTGTCTAGCCAGGGAGTTTCGGTTTCTTGTGCTGGTGCTGGTGCTGGAAGTGGTGGTTGTGGTTGTTGTATGGGGAGGGCCGGCCGGGGGTGTTGGTGGAGATGGGAGTTTGGTGGTGGTGTTGGTTGGGGTGCGGTAGAGGGCTCTCCCCCCCCTGCCGTAGCGGTTGAACTCGCCTCGGCGATAGCAGTACTACTGCCCTCTTCCTCCTTCTTTATTTCATCCCTATACCCAATCTTAATACCCTCCACTCTCTGCTCTTCTTCCCCTCCCCCTAACTTCTTCCCTCTCCCCACCTCCTCAGCCAATACCTTACACTCCTCCAAAATCTCCCCGTTACTCCTCCCACCACACGCACCACACTTCCACTCCCCAGTCCCCTTCGCGATCCCACGCCTTGTCTCCTCATCGCACTCCACCCCACCAACCTGTCCCTTCGCCTCAGTCTCCATAAACCCCCTCAGCGCCACAACCGCCGTTCGCACCCCCCACGCCGGCTGCCATGTATCCTCGTGATGCCCGGAAATTGAAAGACATATCTCGCGGTTCACCTCGAAGCGCCCGCTCGGCGTCATAAAACGGAAACTAGGCGGGCGGAGCGGGTAGTGTGGTGGGAGGGTTATGCGCCCGTGGTAGATGCCATCCGCGTACGGGGTGCCAGGAGGTCCGCGTAGGGTAAAGTGCCACTCGAAGAGGTTTTCGTCGAGTGGGGCGGCATGGTAGTCTTCTGCTGGGTTTTTGGAGAGTTCATCGGCTTCCCGGACTGTAGATTGTCAGCTGAGTTGGAGGGAGAAGGGGGGTGGGGGGCGCACGGATCCGCTTGATCGTGGGCGACTTTGTGTTGAATGTTTGGGACATTCCTCTCTTCTTTCGAGGCTTGTTTTTTTTGTTCGCCTGCGCGTAATCGTTCCGTTTCGCTACGTTTCGCTATGTTTCGTTTTCGTAGTTAGAGATGGCGAGCAGAGAGGAATGCCGGGATTGAGATGAGTGCGGGTGGTGGCCTGGGGTTGAAGAGCCGCGGGTGAGCTATATACGGCAGAGTGCGCTTAAGGCACGAGTAGATTGAGGTAAGGACAACTGTTATGAGGATAAGCTCTCGTGAAGCATAAATTACTGCCGCTCGCCTTCCAGGAAAAAAAACAAGGCAGAAGTTACCCGGTTGACCTGTTGCCCCCCCCCCCCCAATGCAAGCTGGTTCCACCATCAAATGCCAGGCAACTGAGCTCCATTTCCATGGCATAACGCCACCACTAGCCACATTCTTTGAAAGCAAAACCCTACCGTCCAATCATACCCCAACCCCTCAACCCCAACACCCTCACCACCCTTGGGCCCTGTCCACATGAAGGAAGGAATAAACGAAGGTGTTTGCACCCTCCGACTTTTGGTGGGTGGCATAAAAAGATGGAGTAGCCCAATCTGGTTCTCGTGGACTTGACCGCCCTCGGAATTTCTTAGGATTGAACAATTATACTTCCTCCTAATTATTAGTAGTCCACTCTACAGAATGGGCGAATTGTATTCGGTTCGATAAGCTATTTTGGTTTGGATTTTTATCTCTATCCTGAAGGAAAGTTACCCGTACAATTCTACTCTAACTTGTTCTACATTCTAGATCATCCTAGATCGATAAACTAAGTTCACCGTACCTCACACAACGGAACGTGGATCAGAAAACATAAACGTTACCGGTACAGTACCGAATTTTTATTTAATTATCTACTTTCTCAAAACGGAGTACGGTAGACCCTCACACCGAAGGGAAACCCCTTCTAACAACAACGGGCATCGGGGAAAAATCGCTCAAGCATTCCCGGACCCCTCGCCACGCAAATACTGGCCATTGCGAGAAGGAAAGACCATCCCCTTACGAAAAGTAACCCAGAGAATATCACCTTCAGACAGGTCCTCCTCGTCGCCGTTAGTAGGGACAGGAATGGCACCATTCTTGCCTAGCGTCAAGACAACGCGGTCGTCCTCATCGCAGCTTTCGGGAACGACGCCGGGAGTGAAGGTGAAGTCTGCCCAGATGTTCGGTTGGTCTTCGACGCCGTAGGAGACGGGGAAACGTTCGGGCTGGGCTTCGGTAGCGGGATTCTGTGGGATGCTATACTTGACTTGGAAGCCCTGGGTAGAGATGTATATTTTGTAATCGTCGTGACGAGCCGCTCCGGTGAAGTCAACTTCGTCCCCTATGCTATTTTTTAGTTTTTTATTTTAGTATTTCAATCAGGAACTTACATTCGGTGCCAAGGGGCGTCATATCATTCAACTTCCACCTCGGATCTCCACTCAGATGAAATAGGACGGTAAACATTTGGTAATTGAATCTAAACACTCTCTGCAGCTTCCAGCTGGATTCCCAGATGCGCTTCAAGCCGACCGGGACGATGAGAACTTGAAGATCTGCCAGATTCCTACCCTGCAAGAGCCTTGCTGTGTAGTTTTCTGCATCTCTTAGTTCATTGCGCTCACGCTTTCTCTTAGCGATAGGGTCTTCGTCGCCAAAGCTTAGCTCGACGACATCAATTTCACGAGGCTTGTCCCATTCCGCAACGGGTGGGTTACTCCAAGCGTCGTATACTGGGCTCGGGATAAACTGGTTCAAGCAGCCTTGAATCAAGACCAAAGCATCATGGGTGCATGGCGGATAAGGGCAATCAACCCAGGGATACTCGACATGTTTAACGAGGCAAATTTCATCACTGGTGATCCCAGCAGGAGGAAGAGCTTTTAAAGCATGCTTTAAAGAAACTCCTTCGCACAATTCCTGGTAGTTCCTATTATTGTTGTCAGGCTTAATGACGAAAACGGCGATTTGGGTGCAATCTCCATAGACCCGGTGAGCTCTTTTCGCCAAATCGCCTTTCACGGGTTCCAGTTGAAAGTAGTCGGGGTCTTCTGGCCTGTCGACTCGGCCTGACATATCTTTGGTAAGATACTCTTCAACCACTGCTGCATCCACATTCTCAATCATCATGCTGTAGCCGAAACTGCCTACGCCAGTAAAATCGACCTTATATCCGAATCGCCTGGCAGCATCACGAGCCCAAGCACGGAATTCCGACCTTGTCCACTCGAAGCGGTGATCATGATGGCGCATAGAATAGGGAACGCCTTGTCTCCAGAATCTACCCTTATCACCAAGCCTACTCCGTGTCAGTAAATTCTCTACCGTATAGGTTTGCTGGGAAAATGGAAGCAAACTTGTCAGAATCTGTGGCCTCGGTTCCGGCCTGGCCCTGAAGCGGAAAATTAATGTTGAAGATCGGGTTGAAATCTCTATTAGGGGTAGTAATAATGCAGATATTTGGTTTCATAGTGCCCAGCAAACTACCCGCATAGAGGCTTAAAGGTTCAGGATCTAAATGCTCAATCACTATCCGAAGTAAGCATTTGGCACTTCGAGTGATCAAGTATGATTCCGCAAACCTTCACTGGAAACGATGATATCATGTCTAGGTATCAGATATGGAGACAAATATTTGAAGTCACCTATTTTCCAATAACCCGTCAATACTCTATCATAAATGGGGGGCGGGCGGGACGGAAGGATGGAAGGAAAGGAAAAAGCAAACATACCATGAAGAAGAACTATATCCAAAGGCCTCCATCTATCCTCACCAAAAGCATTACCAGTCCAAGCACCCGGGGTTATACTTTCAATACACGAAGGGCTCTTAATATCATCACTAATATCAATTCCAGTAAGAAGCTCAATGGGTAAAATATCCTCGCAAGGAATTAAACTGCGAAGTAGTAGGATATCCGGACCACAGCCGACATCAAGGAGGCTCCGGAGACCCCCGGAGAAGTGCTGTTCAACGCTAAGTTTGCGCAGTATTGAGTGGATGATGAAGCGGCGTTGAAGGTATTGTTGTGGGTTGAACACAATCTGCGGGAGAGGGACTATGGTTGGGGGGGTAGTAGGCGGTTTGCCAGCGGTGTCTCCTTGTTCCATGGTGGGTGTCTTATCCGTCAGATCCGAAGTGTGTTGGAAGGAACTCTGGGTGGTTGTGTTATGTTTGTTGATACGTTGGTTGCCGGGCGGGTGGGAGAAGGGAAGGATGCACGAGGGAAAGGCAGAGAGACTACCCACAGAGCAAAAGTCTATAAAAGAAGGTTAAGCCCTAGACAAATCTCCCTTCGCCACAGGCCCTCGCAAAAAAGAGGATTTCAGGCCTGAAATCAATTTACAATCAAAGAACTTGCTGTCGCGGGGTATGTATTTACAACACTTTATCAAGGGGGCTGGCAGAGTCATGAGATATTCCGACTTTTTTGAGATTGTAGTTTGAGACAAGGGGTGTGGCCTAACTCGAGCCGGAAAAACAATTATGCGGATCCTAGCCCAGCTTAGTCATTATCCTTGTCGGCGGATACTGACATCACTTGGCATTATTTCTTCACATTCCTTTGCGACGAAGGCGTTGGTTGCGCCTCATCTCGTCATTTCATTTCATCCCCATCCCACCGAATCCCATCGGCACATCCGCGAGATCGAAAACAAACTAGACGAACATCTACGATTCTAGGCAATGCCTCCGCAAACTGATGCAGCGCGCACTACGGTGGCCCACGAAAATCCACATCCCGTCAATCCCACCCCAACGTCGCAAGACCTCCTAGACAGCCAAGCCCGTTATAAAGCCCTCCGGTACCGCACCTCGCTAGGCATCCTCGTCGTAGCGCCGGCCCTGATCCTCCTCCCCCCGCGTAAGATGGATATCTTCACCTTCGGCCTCGGCGCCTCCTGGGTCTACTGTCTCGGCGAAGTCGCAGATCAGCATGGCCGCGATCCCTGGCGTGGATTTAAGCGGTATGAGCAGCTCGAGAAGGAGAAGTTAGAGAGCAGGGGGACAGGAAGGGTAGCTGAGGTTAATGGCAGGTTAGTCAATGCTAGTGGTAGGTGGAAGGGAGAGAAGGTTGTTAGGGATGTTCAACCCAAGGAGGAGGAGGAGGAAGGGAAGAGCATTTCTGCGATCATTATGCAACAGGTGTGGGATGTTTGGGAACAAAAAGATAGGAATCAGGAAGCGGGGAAGAAAGGGAAGGAGTAGGGGGGGTTGAGCTGGGGGTTGGGGGGTGCACTGATCTGTAACGTTACTTGCGTTGAATAGATCGCTTCTCCCCTGTTAGCCTCTCAGTGCCACGTGAGCCGTTAACTACTGTAGGTTTCTACTACTGCATATTTATAACAGCTCATTTCTAGGCTATAACGGTAGACAACTCTACTCTGCCAGCACCACAAACCTGTCTATAACTACCCGCGGCCTTTGCAATCTCTCCGGAGGAACATTCGGAAGGTTTAGAAGTGTTAGCGCAATTGGGAATACTGCAACACACTAAACCTTGCCTCTAGCTATGAGCTAACGACGAACGGAGGGCCTTCCATAGGAATTTGAAAGAGAGTCTAGAGTTTGGAACAAAGGTGCGGAACTTAGCCAATCGCCGCAGGAGTAATGGCTTTCAAAATTTCTAGACTGTGTTATAGTAGGGTGGGATTGATCGAAAGGAACCTAGTGAATACTAATGGGGAAGGATTTTTTATTGGATCGCACCCCCGACATCCTGTCTGCTCTTCATGATGTGTATTAAAAGGGAAGGCCTAAGAATTGTAGTCTTGGGGTTAGTTGACCAATTGGCTACAAGATTCCGGAATTCTGAGCTATGATACTTGTAGACATTTCGGAGATAAACATGAACCGAAATGTGTCGGGGCAGTTCCCAGACCCCCCAGATCTTTTGGGCGGCGCCACGTGCTACGATAATATTACCGTAGTTGACCAGCCACACGTGTTATGGAAACTGAGGCGTGCCAATGTTGTGGCGCAGCAACTGTCTTGGCACGCGTAGATTGTCGTGCGGAGCCTCCATTCTAGACCGAGTGGCCGGTGAAGGAGTTTCAACGATTTACATATGATACACGGGGATTCCGCAAGCATCTCCGCTTGCTCTCTCTCTTTTTTCTCCCGAGCGTATATAGCGGACATCCTTCGAGGGGACTAAGACATATTCCAGCGCTGCGGTCGACTGTAGCCTTGGTTTATGGGTTTTAATATCGGTGACAGTTATTTTGGTAGCGCCAGAGAGGAAGGAGATGGCGATGGGAATAGTTATTGGACACTGTTGAGCAGTTTCGGAGGTTAGGGAATCAGACGTTTCGGTTATCAAGACGCCATGGATCGGGTTTGGGATGCGTGCTACCGTAGAGCCCGATAGAGTTGGAGGAAGAGGTGTCGGAGCTAGCTGGCTGTTGGCTCGAGGGTTTAGGGGTAAGTTACTGGTTAAATCGCCGGTAGCATGCGCGCGCACGTAGCATACCGTATTGGATGATGAAATGACTGGCTGCCTGATCTCGGCCATGTCGCGGAAGTTTTGGAAAGGTGGGCTCGGAGCTTGGGAAACATTTTGGTTGGTGTGGTGAGCTTTTCTGCTAGTTGTATACACTGGAATTGGGTTTGCCGTAGATTTCTAGCGGTGCGTGAATCGTACCGTATACAGATTGCGGTCAACGGCGCCTTGTGGAGTCTCTTCCGAGCTCCCATTAAGCTTCCAAACAAGACAGTCGTAGAATACCGCTCCGATACATATTTAGGGCGGATACCGGTACCTGAAGGGATACTGGCATGGCAGTGTGGGGAGATATAAGTTCTACCGGAAGTTTCCGTGGTATGGGGATGTCCCGAATGATCGGAGGGACGATGGCTTCGGTGGAGAAATAGTTGGGACACTAGCAATTAAGATCAAGAACTCGTCTCTGATTTAGTAGCTCTGTTTGGTGCATGATGAGATACAAAGGTAGGAACCTATTAACTGGAACTGGTAGGGATATATTTGGCTGGTTAACATTAAATAACAATTCCATAACCCCTCGCTAGACCTTAACTTATACAGTACTCTGCTATATACGTAACTGGGGAAGGGAAGGGCAATGTGTGGGTACACGGATCGGTCCAGGAAGACCGGTGGTGTAAGAAAGAGCAACTTGGGTGCTACTAAGGGACAGAGCAGCGAGATATTAGATGTGGGCGAGCAATTACTCGAGTAGAGTATAGGAAGTTATAGGCGGGGTGTTTGCACGGATTTGGGTGAGATTGGTTGGATGATTCCGAGGTCTCTATGAGGTTCCACAAAAGGCCCCACTTTTCTTCAGCCTAGGAATTCCTGTGCGGTTGTCGACCGAGTCCATCATCCATCACCCACGGTTTTTTATGCCGGCAAAAAGCAGAAAATGTCGCAGTCTTTCAGCAATAATATCAACTCTTTGAACACCTTTAATACCATCACTATTGCTGATGACCGATCCAAAATCCTAACCTGGCTATCCCCGCTAGAGCCGAGGCTACGGCATCAAGACATCCAAGAAAGCCGGGTGGAAGATATAGGGGGATGGGTCTTACAAACTGAGGAGTTTAGAAGCTGGTGCGCGGGTATTGGGAGAGATGAACCTAATAACGCAGTTTTGTTTTGCCGTGGATATCCGGGGGCCGGTAAAACGTATATTAGGTAACAACGGCTAGCCTTGATTAATGGGAGAGAGGTGCAATTGCTGATAAGCTGCGATGTTAGCTCATTGGTGATAGACAGCTTGTGCGATCAAGCTGGGGGACAAGATGTCGCTGTTGCGTGCTTTTACTTCGACTTCGCGGCCCAAAAAGAGCAGTCACCAACAAGTGTTCTGGGCGCCCTACTCAAGCAGGTTGTGGGTGGACTAGATGAGGTGCCAGAGGAGATAGCGCGAGCCTACGAAAATCAGAGGAAAGTCATTGGTGGACGGGGACCACGGCTTTCCGATATTGTGAAGATGCTACAGACTACCACTTCCGAGAGGCGTACATTCATCTGCATTGACGCTCTAGATGAATGCGTGGCTGGAAATCAGGTCAAGCTTCTCGGTTCGCTAAGCCAAATTCTTGAAAAGTCTCCAGGGACTCGGATATTCGTTACAGGGAGACCACACATCGAGGCTGAAATTGAAAAGCGTCTTGCTGGGAGGGTAACGAGTGTATCGATCACTCCTAGGCGAGATGATATCATCAGTTATCTCCGTGATAGGCTGGATGAGGACACAACCCCGGGTGCAATGGACATAGGTTTAGAGGCGGACATCCTGAAGAAAATTCCGGATGATATTTCGGAAATGTACGTACAAGCATTAGCAGTTGGGGGGGGGGCTACTTCAAGTTATCCACTGACGGGCGTATATACAGATTCCTGTTAGTATCGCTGAATATCGATGCAATCTTGCAGGAAACCACAATCCGCCGCAGGCGACAAAAGCTTTCCACGATGAGTGATGGGTTGGGGTTGGGGGATGCTTATGGCGCAACGCTGGGTCGGATAAAGGGACAGAGAGGGGAGAGAGCGAGGCTTGGGATGGCCGCTTTGATGTGGATATCTCATGCTGAGCGGCCCTTGAAGCCGGATGAATTGTGTCACGCCCTAGCTGTCGAGATAGGGTCACCAGATCTCAATACCGATGATGTCCCTGCAATAGGGACACTGCTATCTTGTTGTCAAGGGCTTATTACCTTAGACAAGAAGGCTTCTACAGTTCGGCTGATCCACTTTACCCTTCAAGAATATCTCCGGGCTCACCCTGAGCTTTTCGGGAAAGCCCACTCGACAATGGCAGAAACTTGCTTAAGTTATCTGAATTCGCAGCAGGTCAAGACTCTTTCGACAAGTCCCTCTCCCGATCTCCAGAGCACACCCTTTCTCGAATATTCTTCGGTATATTGGGGAGCTCACGCAAAACGGGACCTTTCGGAATGTGGCAAATTACTTGCACTAAAGCTATTTGACGATTGCAATAACCAAATACCCTCTAAAATCCTCTTGGAAGCCCAGGAGTATTACTCGCCCACTATTGATTCCGCCAAACTTTGCCTGTTCAGTGGTCTGCACTGTGCATCCCTTTTTGGGATTGTTGAGATTGTAGTTGGTTTGATGGAGGTGGAAGGTTGTGATATTAACCAAGAAGACTGCATGGGTAACACACCTCTCGGGTGGGCTGCTTGCAATGGGCATGAGGGGGTGGTGGAAATACTGCTCGGACGGGACGGCATCAACCCCGACAAATTGGATATCGACGGCCAAACACCACTCTGTTGTGCTGCGCAAAAGGGGCACGAAGGAGTGATGAAAATGCTACTCGAACGAGACGACGTCAGCCTCGACAAACCAGACAAAGACGGCCAAACACCTCTCTGTTGTGCTGCCCAAGCTGGGTGTGAGGGAGCGGTGAAAATGCTACTTGGACGGGACGGCGTTGACCCCAACAAACCAGATAACGACGGCCAAACGCCACTCTGTTGTGCTGCTGGGGGTGGGCATGAGGGAGTGGTGAGAATGCTACTCGGACGGGACGACGTCAGCCCCGACAGGTCGAATAACAACGGTATAACACCACTCTCCTATGCTGCTTTGTGTGGGCACGCGGGAGTGGTGGAAATGCTACTCGGACGGGGTGATGTTAACCCCGACAAACCAGATAACAACGGCATGACACCACTCTCCCATACTGCTTTCTGTGGAAACGAGGGAGTGGTGAAAATTCTACTTGGACTGGACGGCGTTAGCCCCGACAAACCAGATAACCACGGTATAACACCACTCTCCTATGCTGCTTTGAGTAGGCACGGGGGAGTGGCGAGAATGCTACTCGGACGGGACGACGTCAACCCCAACAAACCAAATAACAACGGCACAACACCACTCTCCTATGCTGCCCGGAGTGGGAACGAGGGAGTGGTGAAAATGCTGCTAGGACGGGACGACGTGGATCCCGATGAACCAGATGACTATGGCCAAACACCATTGTGGTGGGCTGCTAAGAATGGACATGCGGGAGTGATGGCACTACTACAGCCCTCAGAATCTGCCACCACTAGTACCACCTAAGCCCGAGCAGGCATTGCCTTCCTTACCGGTCTTCAAATATGGATAACCTATGCGCCATTCCTGCAAGAGCCACAAGGATTTCATAAACCTGACCATCGCCTGCATTTCACCCCTTCTCTCATTCTAGCCCCACCTCAACCCGCAGTGTATAATGCCAACTTTATAGTAATCGCCATGTTTCCTTCTCTTCCGTGGTAAGCCTGCCACAGGAGCTCAATTTAAATATTTGACCTTAGTTGACAGAGATCGCATGTGATAGGAATGCCCATCCATACCTATCAAATGCCAGCTCCAGACCTCTTGATGGATTTTCATACCTAGTCGAGTCAGTCTAATCAAGAGTTTGCCATTGATGGGACATTATTTTCCTTCTGCCAAGAGAGGATGGTGTTACTTGAAGTTTTCATCATATTTTCAATTTTTTTTCTATAGTTTCTTCATTTCCCTTCCCTTCCCCACCCCCGAACTATGGGCTCAAGGGTTGCTTGGATGTATGGGAATGGTGTGAAGTGCAAGCATTTTTGCTACTTGCGAAAAGCGACGCAAAAGCTAATTAACTAAAATCTGATTGTGACTGGACACGATTTGGCGAAGATCATACTTGTGATATATGCCACTATTCTCTAGGCGTGAGCTCGAGGATAAGGGTGAAGTTTGGAGGCTATCCACAATTTTTGGTCTTGCCCGCGAAGGAAGGTTGGTTCGATAAGGTATCTTTTAACCCTGAAATCAGCTCCCACTCTACGAGCACCGCTGTCTATCCGAAATTTCCAAAGTGGCCACCCGGCCCGCCGCGTTGTGAGGCACTAACTTCAAGAGAGTCGGAAAGTATATAAACATTCCACCTACCCACCGCAACCTCTCTCTCCCCAGGACGTTCTGACACGTGCTCAAGTCGGGAGTTACGAACCCATACAACCCCCCCAACTAGGCAGGGAAAGTCTTGCTATTTCGTAGAGACTAGTATTTGGATGATACTCAATGTTAATGTACATTATACATACAAGACGCAATTATCACAAGCGGATTTTAGGTGAGTGGCCTGTGGTTAGGCAATGGATCGAAAATATGGGGCTTCAGCGGCAGATGGAGGGGATTATGTGTAGGAGAGCGCTATCGAAAGGCGGTAGAATTAGATCTATAATATTCCTACCCGGCAATTCTGGGCGGCTAATTTTGAATTTAAGAAGTCGATCTGAGTTTTCGTTTCCTCCTCTGCAATCACCCCCCGCCACCCTTATATCCCAATTGAAATTTAAGCTGCTTTTTTATAAGTGGACTTACCGCGGGAGCGATAAAACTAGACGAGTGACGGCCCATGACCGGTTTTCTGAGAAACCTAGGAAAGAGTGGTAGTGACTAAGTCACAAGCTTGGGGGTAATGGTGTTAGAAGTGTGGCGGCGCGCGCAGTAGCAGGGATAGAACGTTTGTGAGGTGGTCATCCAGGTAAGGGAACTGCGATTGTGCCATACCGATAGTGGAGATTGTGAATCGGAGTGGTGAACAGGGGGTGCAAAATGTGGCCTCAGCGGAGGTGGGAGGAAGAAAGGGGAGACAAGAGCACAAGCACCGGTAGGGCATTGTGGATTGATTGTTTTGCCACATGGTGGGAAGGATGATGTTGGCGTCTCTGAAGTGCTAGAAGAGGGTTTTGGAGATCTGCGACCAATGGCAACCAGAATGGCTGGATGACTAAGCGACAACCCTCCTCTTCCTCTCTCCTGCTTGCAGCCGAAAAAATATGATAGCACTCGGAAATAACTCAGCAGTGTGTATAAACTTGCCGAAGCAGAGTTGATTTTCTTTTCTTATCCCATATACCGGCAGTGTTCTAGTAGGCGAGTTTTGCTTACGTCTTGGAGTTGTTTGGTGGAGACCTATGGGTACTCTGCTGGCTCATTTAGTCAGTTTACTGGTAGTGGGCATATCCGCCGCGAAGTCAAACCCACATCCAGCTGCAAATTCCCTGCTCTTGGCATAATTTACAGGGATGTTGGATAGATCCACCGCAGCCGCAAGGCTTCCATTTACTCGTGCCGAGACTGTGGCTGCGCCACAATCTTGGCACTCCTGGATTGTCTCGCAGAGCCTCCATTCTTGACTCTGTGGCCTGTGAAGGAATTTCAATGATTTGCGATACGCGGGGATTCCGCAAGTATTTCCGCTTGGTCTCTTTTTTTTTCCGTGCGTATGTGGCGGGCATCTTTCGAGGGGACTAAGACATACTCCTGCGCTGCGATCGACTGTGGCCCCGGTCAGTGGGTTGAATATCGGTGGTAGTTATTTTGGTGGCGGCGGGGAGGAAGGAGATGGCGATAGGATAATTATTGGAGACTGCTGAGCGGTTTCGGAGGTTAGGAAATCAGACGTTTCGGTTATCAAGACGCCATGGATCGGGTTTGGGATGGGTGCTAGAGCCCGATACGAGTAGAGTTGGAGGAAACGGTGTCGGAGCTAGCTGTGCTGTTGGCTCGAGGGTTTAGGGGTACTGGTTCGATCGCTGGTATGATAGCATGCGCGTGCACGCAGCATACCGGATGGATGGTGCAATGGCGGGATACCTGATCTCGGCCATGTCACGGAGGTTTTGGATGGAACGGTGGGCTAGGAGCTTGGGAAACGTTTTGATTGGTGCAGTGGGTTTTTCTGCCAGTTGTATACTATGGAATTGAGTTTGTCGCAGATTTCCAGTAGTATGTGAATTGTATACGGATTGTGGTCAACGGTGCCTTGTTGAGCCTCTTCCGAGCTCCCATTAAGCTACCAAACAAAATACCGGTACAGTACTCTTACTGTGAGGAGAGTTCGGGGCTGTTCCGACATGTATTTAGGGCAGGCTGGGTGCTACTAACTGGACAGAGCAGCGAGATATCTGATGGTGAGCAATCACAAGGAGTTGCAGGCGGGGTGCTTACACAGATTTGGATGAGATTGATTGGACGATCCTAAGGTCTCAATGAGGTTCCACGAAAGGCCCCGCTTTTCTTCAATCTAGGAATCCGGTGCGGTGGTCGACCGACTCCATCACCCATCACCCATCACCCACTTCTATGCCGTCAAAAAGCAGAAAAATGTCGCAGTCTTTCAGCAATAATATCAACTCTTTGAACACTTTTAATACCTTTACCGTTGCTGATGACCGATCCAAAATCCTTGCCTGGCTATCCCGACTAGAGCCGAGGCTACGGCATCAGGACATCCAAGAAAGCCGGGTGGAAGATATAGGGGAATGGGTATTACAGACCGAGGAGTTCAGGAGCTGGCGCGCGGGTAGTGGAAGAGATGAATCCAGTAACGCAGTTTTGTTTTGCCGTGGAGACCCGGGGGCCGGTAAAACTTATATTAGGTAACAACGGCTAGCCTTGAATAATGGGAGAAAGGTGCAAATGCTGACAAGTTGCGATGTTAGCTCATTGGTGATAGACAGCTTGTGTGATCAAGCTGGGGGACAAGATGTCGCTGTTGCATGCTTTTACTTCGACTTCGCGGTCCAAAAAGAGCAGTCACCGACAAGTGTTCTAGGCGCCCTACTCAAGCAGGTTATAGGTGGACTAGATGAGGTACCAAGGGAAATAGCGCGAGCCTACGAAAACCAAAGGAAATTCATTGGTGGACGGGGACCGCGGCTTTCCGATATTGTGAAGATGCTGCAGACTACCACTTCCGAGAGGCGTACATTCATCTGCATTGACGCTCTAGATGAGTGCATGGCTGGGAATCAGGCCAAGCTTCTCAGTTCGCTAAGCCAAATTCTTGAAAAGTCACCAGGGACTCGGATATTCGTTACAGGGAGACCACACATCGAGGCTGAAATCGGGAAGCGTCTTGCTGGGAGAGTAACGAGTGTGTCGATCACTCCTAGGCGAGATGATATCATCAGTTATCTCCGTGCTAGGCTGGATGAGGACACAACTCCGGGTGCAATGGACATTAGTTTAGAGGCGGACATCCTGAAGAAAATTCCGGATGATATTTCGGAAATGTACGTACAAGCATTAGCAATTGGGAGGCTACCTCGAGTTATCCACTAACGGGCATATATATAGATTCCTGTTAGTCTCGCTGAATATCGATGCGATCTTACAAGAAACGACAATCCGCCGCAGGCGACAAAAGCTCAGCACGATGACTGATGGCTTAGGGTTGGGGGATGCTTATGGTGCAACGCTGGGTCGGATAAAAGGACAGAGAGGGGAGAGATCGAGGCTTGGGATGGTCGCTTTAATGTGGATATCTCATGCTGAGCGGCCCTTGAAGCCGGATGAGCTGTGTCACGCCCTAGCTGTCGAGATAGGGTCACCAAATCTTAATACCGATGATGTCCCTGCAATAGAGACACTGCTATCTTGCTGTCAAGGGCTTATTACCTTAGACAAGAAGGCTTCCACAGTCCGGCTAATCCACTTTACCCTTCAAGAGTATCTCCGGGCTCACCCTGAGCTTTTCGGGAAAGCTCACTCGACAATGGCAGAAACCTGCTTAAGTTATCTGAATTCGCAGCAGGTAAAAGCTCTTTCGACCAATCCCACTCCCGATCTCCGAAGCACACCCTTTCTCGAATATTCTTCGGTATATTGGGGAACCCACGCAAAACGGGACCTTTCGGAATGCGGTAAATTACTTGCACTAAAGCTATTTGACGATTGCAACAACCAAATACCCTCTAAAATCATCTTGGAAGCACAGCAGTACTACTCACACACTGTTGATTCCGACAAACTTTACCTGTTCAGTGGCCTGCACTGTGCATCCCTTTTTGGGATTGTTGAGATTGTTGTTTGTTTGATGGAGGTGGAAGGTTGTGATATTAACCAAGAAGACTGCATGGGTAACACACCTCTCGGGTGGGCTGCTTGTAATGGGCATGAGGGGGTGGTGGAAATACTACTCGGACGGGACGGCATCAACCCCGACAAATTGGATATCGACGGCCAAACACCACTCTGTTGTGCTGCGCAAAAGGGGCACGAAGGAGTGGTGAAAATGCTACTCGAACGGGATGACATCAGCCTCGACAAACCAGACAAAGACGGCCAAACACCACTCTGTTGCGCTGCCCAAGCTGGGTGTGAGGGAGTGGTGAAAATGCTACTTGGACGGGACGGCGTTGACCCCGACAAACAAGATAACAAGGGTAAAACACCTCTCTTTTGTGCCGCTTGGTGTGGGCATGAGGGAGTGGTGAAAATTCTACTTGGACGGGACGACGTCAGCCCCGACAAACCAGACAACGACGGCAAAACACCTCTCTGTTGTGCTGCTTGGAGTGGGCATGAGGGAGTGGTGGAAATGCTACTCGGACGAGACGGCTTCAGCCCCGAAAAACTGGATAACGGTAAACTGCTCTATTATGCTGCTTGGGGTGGGCTTGAGGGAGTGGTGGAAATGCTGCTCAGACGGGACGACGTGGACCCCGATGGGCCTAGTAAGGGTGGCCAAACACCACTCCTTGTTGCTGCTTGGAATGGGCATGAGGGAGTGGTGAAAATGCTACTCGGACTGGACGACGTTAGCCCCGACAAACCAAACAACTACGGCCAAACACCTCTCTGTTGTGCTGCTTGGAGTGGGCATGAGGGAGTGGTGAAAATGCTACTCGGACGGGACGACGTCAACCCCAACAAACCAGATCACTTTGGCCAAACACCACTCTTTTGTGCTGCTTGTAATGGGCATGAGGGAGTGGTAAAATTACTACTCGGGAGTGATGCCAACCCTAACAAACCGGATAATGATGGCCGAATACCATTGTGGTGGGCTGCTAAGAATGGACATGCGGGAGTGATGGCACTACTACAGCCCTCAGAATCTGCCACCCCTAGCACCACCTAAGCCCTAGGAGGTATTGCCTTCCTTACCACCTCCAAATATGGATAACCTACCGCATAAACTTGAATAAGAGCAACACGCGCTAGTATGTTTCAATCTTATTTATTATTCTCATAATAGGACACTGCCAATCCAGGCTCCGGCCCTATGTCAGTTTAGAGTGTGGCAGAAACTTGCGCAATCTGAGCATTCCAAAAGCGAAGAAATTGGATTTTCCTGGATTTTCCTGGATTTTCCTGCTGATTTTAATACCGAATCTGTAATTCCTACTTCCTTTTGTGGGTTTAATTGCTATGGCCTGACCTCTCATTCTATTGCGGCATTTGTGTGGCTTAGTTTCACCTTATTTTAACCTACTAGCGCGTGTTGCTCTTATTCAAGTTTATGCGGTATGCGCCATTCCCTCAAGGGCCACAAGAATTTCATAAACCTGCCCATCGCCGGTATTTCATCCCTTCTCTCATTCCAGATCGGCCTCAACCCGCACTGTATAATGCCAGCCTTATGGTAATCGCCATGTTTCATTCCCTTCCGTGGTAAGCCTGCCACAGGAACTCAACTTAAATATTTTCTCTTAGCTGACAGATCGCGTGTGATAGGAATGCCCATACCTATCAAATGCTAACTCTAGACCCTTGATGGATTTTCATAATTTAGTCGAGTCGGTGTGATCAAGAGTTTGTCTTAATAGGGCTCTATTTCTTTTATGCCGAGATAAGCTGGTGTGGCTTGAAGTTTTTTTTAATCATATTTCAAATTTTTTCCATAGCTCCTTTATTTCCCTCTCCTTCCCCACCCCCCGAAGTATGTGCCTAAGGGTTGCTTGGGTATAGGGGAATAGTGTGAAGCGAAGTATTTCTGCAACCCGCGAAAGCGCTAATTAACTAAAATGTAATGGTGATTAGACACGATTTGGCGAAGACTATGATTGTGATACATGCTACTCTTCTATAGGTGTGAGCTTGAAGATAAGGTGAAGTTCGGAGGCTATCTACACTTTTTAGTGTTACCCTTGAAGGAAGATTAGTTTGATAAGGTATTTTTAACCCTGAGGCTAGCCCCTATTCTCCGAGCACCACTGTCCGCCCGAACCTTTCAATGTGGCCACCTGTCCCACCACGCTACAAGTATAAAGCACCGACTTGAATGAGAAATGGGAAGGGTATTCCGCCCCTACCCATCACAACCTCTCTCTTCTCAGGACGTTCTATCCGGTGCTCAAGCCGGGCGTCACGAACCCATACACCCCCACCCTCAACTACGCGAAAGCCCTCCCATTTCCTGGACACTAGTATTTAGGTGGTACCCTATGTTGCCGTAAATCATAGATGTAAGACACATTATCGGGGAAAAATATCTTGCACTCTAGAATTTCGATACCGGGTAACAGTGTCCTTTTCCCCTAGGAGCACACGCTGCGGAATGTACTCATGAGTTGCATTTCCTTATCACAAGCGGATTTTAGGTGGCTGGCCTGAAGTGATTAGATGATAGTTAGGCGAAGGACTGAAAAATGTGGGGTTCCAGCAGCAGATGGGAGGGATTATGTGAGGACGCTATAGAAAGGGAGTCAAATTAGATCTGTAATATTCCTACCCGGAAATGCTGAGGGGTTAATTCTGGATTTAAAAAGTCAAGCTGGGTTTTCGTTTCTTCTGCAACCCCCCCCCCATTAACTTACATCCTAATTGAAATTTAAGCTTCTTTTTTAATACTAGCCCGGCCCAAGTAATCCGGAGGTTTACGGTGGGGTTCCATGCTGCACCATGTTATTCTGTGTGGTACGTTGTGTAGACTTACCGCTGGAGCGATAAAACCAGACGAGTGACAATCGATGACCGTTTTACAAGAAGGAAACCTAGGAAAGAATGGTGGTGGTGACTAAGTCACTAGCGTGGATGCGATAACGTTAGTGTTAGAAGTGGAGCAGTGCGGGTGAAGCGAGATGCGCAGTAGTGGCGATAGAGCGTTTGTGAGGCGGTCATTCCGGTATCATACATGAACCGAGATGGTGCTAGAGTGGAGATTTAAATCGGAGTGGTGAGCGGGGGAGTGCGAGAAGTGGCCTTAGCGGAGGCGGGAGAATGAATGGAGAGACAAGAGTCCAAGTACTGGTAGGGCATTGTGGATTGATTGTTTTGCCACAAGGTGGAAAGGATGATGTTAGGGTCTGAAATGTTAGAACAGAGTTCGGAAGACATGCTATGATACCAGTGACAACCAGGGGGCTGGATGACTAAGCAATAACCCTCCCGCACCCCACAGAAAAAATAGAACTCCGGCATAACTCAGCAGGGTGAGAGAACTGGCCCAAGCAGAGTTGATTTTTTCCTCTTCCCGCATATACCGGCATTGTTCTATTTATCAGTTTTGCCTACGTTTTGGGTACAATACACGAAGAGTATTGTTCATGTTGTAATTTGATTTAGTGTTATTTGGTGGAGATCCACGGGTACTCTGCTGGCTCATTTAATTAGTTTAGTTGTTAACCGCGGATCCTGAGTTATCCTACCAAGGCCCTGGTGGAAGACTATCCATTAGCATATTCAAATGCTCTTTGGCCAGCTGCATGGATCGGACATTGAATGGTATTTGGTTTCACGAGCTGACCCCTCAAGTATGGGAAAAATAGGGTAGATTGTGGTACCGGTACTGTAAATGTAGCAACCCACCGTGATAGCGCCAGGGCGCGCCGTATATACGGTGGTCTGTGCCTGGCGGCATCGGTGAGTATTAGGCGGGGCGGCTCGTACTCTTGTATGACACTAGTAAATAATACTGGGGCACAAGTACAAGTAGAGTCTGGGATATGAAGTTGGGGGAATCCCAGTCGCTGTCCGGCCTGTATCGGCACCGGAAATGACTATGCTGTGAGAATCTAATAGATTTGACTTGCTGTTAATCCTCGCTCTTAATATTGTAAAATCTGGCAAAAGTTAGACTAGAGCTAGAGCAACTAGAGTGAAACTAAGGGAACCGAGCCAACAGGAGGGCACGAAGAATGCCTACTCGCCACAGTTTAAAAGACTCGCCACAGTTTAAAAATATAGAAGGGCGACGATTGGCTCCCGAGCGTCAATTCGACTTTTGCTAGGATAGGAGTACGCGAGTACGGTAGTCTAAAAACACGGCTTTGAAATTCCTTAAACAAAGCGATATAAGAATCTTTTGGCAGATTCATTCACAAGGCCCGACTCACAGGCATACACACCAAGGTAGCTGATTGATCAAAGTATATTATTAGCTATGTCAATATGGTTTCCACTAGTTAAAGCGGCGACTGGGGGCTATGACCCGTCTCGCAAGCTAATAAAATAAATCCGCTACAGGGTCAAGAAGGTGTTTATCGATCGCAGCGGAAGTTTTGTGCTGCGCCACAGGATAGAACTTAGAAAGGGGTGGCTTTCGTGCTATCATACCAATGTGGTATGCACAAGCAGGGATTGTGGGAAAAGATTTGCGGAAGATTGGTTGGATGGTGCCGAGGTATCCCCAAGGTTCCACAAGAGGCTCCACTTTTCTTCAACTCCGGCCAACTCATTCACCTGTCCTCCACCACTTAAGAACAGCAAAGGTGGCTCATAACAACTACCAACTCCTATAATCAAGTGCAGAACAACTGTACCATTACCGATGGCGGGACTCAGCTCTTGACCTGGTCATCGCCACTCGAGCCCAGCTTGCGGCGCTAGGGGATTCAAGAGCGCCGAGTGGAACATATAGGGAATGGCTCTTGCAAACCGAGGAATTTACGAGCTGGTACGCTGGTAGTGGTGGAGGTGAATCCGATAAAATTTTGTTTTGCTATGGAGATCTGGGGGTCGGCAAACTAATATTAGGTAACAAAGGCGGACCTCGGGGAATGGAGGGAGAAGGGCAAGTGCTGACAAGCTGCGATTTTAGCTCGTTAGTGATAGACAGCTTGTGCGATCAGGCCAGGGAAAAGGCCGCCGTTGCATGTTTTTACTTCGACTTCGCTGAATCAAATCGTCCAAAAGTCACCAAGCACGCGAATATTCGCTACTAGGAGACCGCACAATCTGGGTAAAATGAGGAGGCGCATTTCTAGAAGAGTAACGACAGTGCGCATCACTCCCAAGAGAAAATGATATCATGGGATATCTTCGTACCAGCCTAAGCGAAGGCACAAACCCTGATGCGATGGACAGTGGCCTTGAGGCGGACATCTGGGAGAGTCCCCGATGGTGTTTCTGAAATGTACGTAAAGGTAATGGCGCTCCCGAAGCTACCTCGAGTTATCGACTGACAGAGCCAGATCTAGATTCCTGTTAGTCTCGCTGAATACCGCATTTACCGTATCGATGCGGTCCTCCAAGAAACCACAATTCATCGCAGGCGACAGAAACTAGACGCAATGACCGCTGACTTAGAGTCGAGGGATGCTTATGGTGCAACGCTTGATCGGATGAGGGATGGACACGAGGGAGTGGTGAAAATATTGCTCGAACGGGGCGACGTCAACCCCAACAAACCGGGCAATCTCGGCAATACAGCGCTCTCATGGGGTGCTCAGAACGGGCATGAGGGGGTGGTGAAAATGCTACTCGGACGTGGCGACGTCAACTCCGACAAGCTAGATATCGATGTTAAAACACCACCCTGATGGGCTGTCGAGAATGGGCACGAGGAATGGTGAAGATGCTACTCTGGTACGGCAACGTTGACAAAACGGAAAAGGCCGGTGGAGCACAACACCACTCTCTTTGGCTGCTATGAGTGGGCGCGAGGGAGTGGTGAGAGTTCTACTCCGACGAGGCGACGTCAACCCAGACAGACGAGTTAGAAAGGGTCGAACAGCACTCTGGTTGGCTGCCGGGAATGGGTGTGAGCGAGTGAAGATGCTACTCGGACCGGGCGACGTCAATCCCAACAAACCGGATAAAAATGGCCAAACACCACTCAATTGTGCTGCTGCACGTGGCCATGCAGGAATGATAGCGCTACTACAGCCCCTAAAAACTGCCACCCCCAGCACCACCTAAGGTCGAGAAGACATCGCCTTCACTACCGTCTTCAAATATGGATGACCATTCCCGTAAAACCGCAATAGTTCCATAAACATGCCTCTCGCCCCCCGTTCGCCCTCCCCTCATCCCCGCCCAACCCCAGCCCGCAGTGTATAACGCCGTCGTATGGTAATTACTTCCCTTCTGCGGTAAGCCTGCCATAGAACTTCGCTTTAATATTTCCTATTTGTTAAAGGAAATCACATCTAAGAATACTAATATCCACCACATACCTATTCGAACCGCTCAACTGATTTCTTCATGCAGTCAAGTCAGTGTAATCGAGTGTTTAGGCTTGGCGAGGACTATTTCAATTGCATTGAGAGAGAACAGGTGGCTCAAAATTGCCATCATATTTCCTTTTTCAGCTGTTCCCTCGCCGCAAATCCTCTAAGCACCTTCACTGCTCATTTAATTCCTCTGTGGTTCCTTTATTTCCTTTGCCTCCCTCTGCTCCCCAGTGTGGGTCTGAATGTTGTTTAGAAATAGAGAGATAGTACAGAATAAACTACAAGTATTTCTAAAGCCACGAAGAGAGACGTGAAGCTAGTTAACTAACTTAAGTCATGATAGCGCCCGAATTCCATTATAGACATAGTTTAATGAAAATCCTGTTTAAAGCCTCAGCCCTTGAGGTGTGGGCTCGGAGGTGAAGTTAGGTTGGGTGGCCACCCGCACCCTTTGGGCTTGCTCATGGAAGAAAATTAATTCAGTAGGAAGTCCTTTAATGCTGAAATTGGCTCTCATTGTACAGTACGAGCACCCGTTTCTTGCCGTAGCTTGTTGGGAGTGATCGCACGGCCAACCACACTATAGGGCACCGGCGCGCAAAAGAGTTTGGAGGGGTATCCCATCCTTTTGCCTTCTGAGGTTTCCTGCTCGATGTTCAAGCCGGGGGTCATGAACCCATACAATCCCCCTGGGGAGAAGAGGAAAAGCTGGCCACTCTCCGAACATCAGTGCCGAATGATACTACTATACTGTACCGGAAATTATCAGTTGTAGAGTGCTGCATCGAGAGGCGGTTTTTTTTTACTCTGGGATTCGACTCCCGGAAATGGGACCTTTCTCCATAGGAACTCACGTTGGGGAAAGTGCTGATGAGTAAAGTTTCTTTAAAACAAGGAAATTTAGGTTTGCTGGCTTGTAGGGATTAAAAGGATGGTTGGGCAGAGGAGTTGAAGATGAGGGATAGGACGGGATGGGGGGATTGTACAGTCACTGTATGTAGTAGTTGGGCAGTGCTCAAGAAGAGTTAGTGCTATGGCCGATGGGGGGTCTTTGTTGGTGTTGGGTTGTTAGGAAGTGAGGGGTGGGTGGGGTTTGGTTTTATATTTTCTATGGTGCCGGCAGTTCAAAAAGGGAACCTCAAATTTCCTATATTTCAAACATGGATTTATGTAGTTTGGTATGAGATATTGAATTTGTTTTGCAACATACTGCTCCCTTGAGGATCTTTTTCTTCTTAAGTGAGGGTAATTCGTTTTCCAGTGCTTTGTGGTGATGGCAGGTAATTCCTTTAATCATAGCTTATCACTCGTAGGAATCGTTTAAATTCTGTTGGTAAAGAAAATAAAAATGGGATTGCAAGGCTCTATACCGGAGACTTAAGAGAGCTGGAGATCCATTCCATCAGTAAGGGCTGGAATGGCCCACTATTTATGCAGCGAAACGCGGCGACATATGTCATCAGCGGGAAAGAAGTTAAAGGAAACAATATGGAGGACCAAGGAACGTAGAAGTCATCCTCGTATTATTCTATGGATCACCACGCGTATCCATTCTCTCCCGCACATGTCTCCCTTTCCTTGCCGACAAAGGAAAGGCAAAGACTCCCATTGTTGGTAGCTTTTGGGCACTAACTCTTGCACTCTCTGCTCCTGCTCTTCCGCTTTCCGGTAGATGTCTCATGGAAAGCCCATTGCCAGAGCCTGGGCGCATTCACGAAAACTATCCGAATAGTGAAATAATAAGATGAGCATGCCGAGCGGCATCTAACGATTTCCAACATAGTGGTGAGCTGAGTAAGGGTCTTTTTCTAAAGATGGTTCAATTGTTGTCACACATCTTTTTGGAACTGGGGGCCATTAAAGCGAAACAGGGGGCCGGTTGGATGCTACGGCTTTTTCGCCAAGATGGTTGTCTTAGGAATTGTTGGTTGGCAGTATCACAAGGTATGAAGGGTGGCAATGAGCTGTAGGGTACTGTACAGTACGAGGCCAGTGACAAAAATCGCGGGCGGAGTGGCATGTAAACTAGCAACCCAGACCATGCTACTTCACGCTTTCCATTCAGCACATTCTGAAGCTGAACCTTCTTCAAATATTGATATTAGTTATGGTCTAAAGTTCTTTCAAATATCTCTCCAAGCTCCTAAAGAATTGTTGGCTACTTTGGTATACAGCATTGTAAGATGGAAGTAGAAAAACAGAACCAAGCCTTGCCATTCCTCACACAAAATAGTCAGAAATGGCGCCAAGACCAATGCAACAAACATCGCTCTCTTGACTATTCTTCAACCACTTTAAGTATAGAGTCCAAAGGGTTGGAAAGTAAAACCCGGGGAATTGTTGAACATATAGGTGAAGATTTGATTCAAATTGCTTGACTAGATCGGTGGCTAAATGGTTGCGAATACGGTGGTCCTCAGCGGAAACCTTCCACTGCTCATAACCCTCACACTCCTCATTATTCTTAGCACTAGCCTCAAACAAGCGCACTTCTCATACTATCACTACCCCGCTTTTGCTGAGCTTCTGCCTCGAGGTATTCAACCGCTCCATCAACTTCAGGATATTCCATCGCTTTCGCAATCTTAAAACCATCTTCACAGCAAAGTAATATGGACCCTTCAACACATCCTGAACCGAATTCCCTAGGTACAGGCCATATCAACAGTTTCAACCAAATAAATAGCCACAACACCACAACCAATATAACAAATGTGAATAGGAGGAACAAACTCTTGAATTGGCTATCACCCCTACAACCTCATGTACGCCACAACGATGTGAGGACACGAAGACAGGAAGGCTTAGGGGAATGGTTTCTGCAAACCGATGAGTTTCTCAGATGGCGAGACGGGAAAGGTGAACCTGACAAGACCACTCTGTTTTGTTCCGGTAATCCCGGAGTCGGAAAGACATTTCTTAGGTAGGAAGGGACAGTTACTTAGGAGGCGAAGCTATAGCTAATTGGATAAAATGCTAGCTCTCTGGTGATTGATAGGTTGCTTGAGCACTTTGGGGGAGAGAATGTGGCTGTCGCCTGCGTCTATTGCGATTTCCAGGACCACGAGAGACAAACCGCCGCGAGCATGATAGGTGCCCTCACCAAGCAGGTTGTGGGCACACTAAGCATGGTTCCTACTGGGATCGAAGAAGCATTCAAGAGAGCGGAGCGCGAGGTTGGGGGTCGAGGACTCCAAGTTGTGGAAACCGTTAAGCTCTTGGAGAGGGCTCTTGCGCCCGTGAACCAGACATTCATTTGTATTGATGCCCTAGATGAATGCTCGGATAAACATCTACCTCAGCTTCTCACTTCATTGCATACCATTTCTCAGACATCGCCAGGCGTCCGGCTATTTATTACTGGGAGACCCCACATCCGAAGTGTGGTAGAGAAATACCTTCCGGGGAGTGTACAGATTATCCCATTCAGCCCAAACAGTGAGGATATAAAGGAATATCTCGAGATGAGATTGAAGCATGACTTGGATTCAGAGGAGATGAGCCCTGCACTCGAGGCCGATATTATGAAACATATTCCGGAAAAGATTCCTGAGATGTATGTGATGTCTAATTCTGTATCTAAAGCCCGGTGTGATAGCTAACAATAATGAGTAGGTTTCTACTCATTTCCTTGAGCATAGCCGCGATATTAGACGAAGCGACAATCCGCAAGAGGCGAGAAAGACTCGACTTAATGACAAGTGGACTCGGTTTGGATGGTGCCTACGATGCGACATTGGATAGAATAAAGGGTCAGAGTAAAGGCAAGTCAGCACTCGGGATGGCTGCATTGATGTGGATTTCCCACTCGGAACGTCCGATGCACATTGGAGAGCTACGCGATGCCCTGGCAGTCGAAATTGGCTCCAGAGAAATGGACTACGATAATATCTCTTCTGAAAAAACACTGTTAGCTTCATGCTTGGGACTTGTCACGGTTGACGAGAGCTCAATTATCCGGCTAGTGCACTTTACACTTCACGAATATTTCAACAGGCATTCCGAACATTTCAAGAACCCCCAGTCGGCAATGGCGAAGGTTTGCCTAACATATCTGAACTTTGATTCCATCAATGAGCTTTCGCCCGGTCTTGATAACGCCCCGGTAGAGGCACGCCTCCTCCAATATGCTTCTAGTTACTGGGGACTCTATACAAGGAATGGGCTTACAGAAAGTGTGAAATCACTTGCGCTTCAGCTACTTTCCAAATTTGGCCAACATATATCAGCCAAGCTTCTTTTGTGGGGGAACTTTGGTGGGTGGGTTCGGAGGAAGCGGTATTCTGAGGGATTCAGTGGTCTTCACTGCGCGGGATACCTTGGGCTTGATGATATTGCGATTACTTTGTTGGAAGAGCTGGAATATTGTGGTGTAGATATGGTGGATGGCGTGGGCCGTACGCCATTGATGTGGGCAGCGGAAAGCGGGCATGAGGGGATGGTGAAGCTGCTCCTTGGTCGAAAAGAGGTCAATCCCGATTCGAAAGACAATTATGGCATGACACCACTCTTGTGTGCTGCCAAGGGTGGGCATGGGGGAATTGTGAAGCTGCTCCTTGACCGGAAAGAGGTCAACCCCGAATCGAGAGATGATTGTGACCAAACACCACTCGTGTATGCTGCCGGGGATGGGCATGAGGAGATTGTTAAGCTGCTCCTTGACCGGGAAGAGGTCAACCCCGACACAAAATATAATTTTAACCAAACACCACTCTTCTATGCTGCCGTGAGTGGGCATGAGGGGATTGTTAAGCTGCTCCTTAACCGGAAAGAGGTCAACCCCAACTCGAGAGATAAATGTGGCACAACACCACTCTTGTGTGCTGCCGTGAGTGGGCATGAGGGGATTGTAAAGCTCCTCCTTGACCGGAAAGAGGTCAATCCCGATTCGAAAGACGATCGTGGCAGAACACCACTCTTGTGTGCTGCCGAACTTGGGCATGAGGGGATTGTAAAGCTGCTCCTTGACCGGAAAGAGGTCAACCCCAACTCGGAAGATAAATATTACCGAACACCATTCTCGCATGCGGTCCGGGGTAGGCATGAGGGGATTATAAAGCTTCTTCAGCGCCGTTCAGATTTCAAGTCCGATACCTAGGCGCATTTTGCCTCAATGTCTTTTTCCTGCCTTTCAGAAAGTAGCTATGAGTGGCTGGACTGCAGGGGCAATTCCTGCTATGGGTTGATGGGAGTCTTTGTTTGGCGTTAGAGTTGTTAGGAAGTGAGGGTGGGTAATGATAGGTGGGGCTTCGTATTTTGCATCGAATTTTTGTATCCTGTAATATAATAATAGCATTGCTTGTTAGCAAAATTCACCGAGCATCCACGAGCCAGCCATAACAACGGCACTACTCCACCATCCGGTAACCAAAGGAAAGGACAAGAAAACAGTAGAAGAAATAATCAAGCATAATGCCGTTAAGTAGTAGTAATGTTCTGGGAGGATTTGATTCCTAGGGTTGTCTGGGAGCGATGTGTTGCCATGTTTGGTCAATTTTGTTAACAAGCAATCATGTTCTAGGAACAGCTCTGCGGCTTGACATCACAAGCGATAACCCATGGCAAGGTTCCTGCCACTTTGAAACACTCTAAGCGACCTTCAATATTTGACGACACTCCAGGGGAGAGTGCCGGGTAGCTCAACCAAACTATTCTCAGTACTGTACACCACCATCGTACAACCACAATATTTTTGATGTCTGCTAAAACTTACTCGACAATAGAACACCGAATCCAATAAGTAATCGAAAGGCTTAACAGAGAACAAAAGTCCCAAATGTGGCTGCCATTGCTCAAGAGTTTAAGGTACTTCAGCGCTTACTTGATATCATGCAAAAACTAAGATCAAGAAGCAATGGAAGGAAATTTCAAAACAAATGCGAATAGGAGTAAAGGATGGGAATAAGAAACAAAAGCTTCAGAAGCCTTTGTTTTGTAATATTAGATGTTTAGTAGTCAATGTTTCTACTTATGATATGTAAAACAAAAATCTCCTTGAGCCGCTGGGCACTCCAAGGGAGTGAGGTTAAACTTTGCAGGTGGCTTAGCGTCTCTTTCAAAGTGGCGGGAACCTTGGCACGGTTATCCGCATTGAATTGATCATGTTATTTTGCCCTAGTTAACCTCTCTACCACACGAACCGTCAAGCCAGGCCTAGCTCCGACACACACAACCCTTTCTGAGCCGTAGACAACTCACTCCACGAACAAAGTTGTCTACTGTACAACCACTTAGAACCCTTCTGATCCTTCAGAAACAAAGTCTCTCGGAGGGTTCAAAGGTGTCTGCATAATTGGGGGATACCATAACACACCAAACTTTGCCTTAGCTACGAGATCACGACATACGGAGGACTTGCATATGAATTTAGAAGAGCCGGGGGTTTGGACCAATGGTGTTGAACCCGAACAATCTAGGCCGGAATAACGGCTTCCTAAATTTCTAGACCGTGTTGGAGTAGAGTTGAAACAACCCAATGAATTCCAATGGGGAATGATTTTTTTTTTTTTTTTTGGATCGCACCACCGACAGCTGGTCTGTTCTGTTCCTTAGTGAGTGTACCATATTAAGAAAGAAGGCCTAACTAATGTGTAGAGAACCGAAGGCTTGGGGTTGGCCGACCAGCTGGGACGCAGGGTCCCAGAGTTCCAAACTACCGGTATTCCGGATCTCAATCTAGGACGAAAACATATTAGACCCGTTCTTGGATCCCTCCCGGATTCTTTAGGCTGTGCTAGGGTTTGTCGGTTAATTAGAGTAATTAAATCCTAGATTCTTAAGCGCTGCTCCATTCTAGTACGGGTAGGTGGCCTGTGAAGGATAAGAACTCCAATGATTTACCATGGATACGCGGGGGTTCTGTACGGTAGGTATCTTCACTTGCTCTCCTTTTTCTCTTATTTTGAACGTATGTTGCGGACATCTTTCGAGGGGAACGAAGGTAGGCTCTGGCGCTTTGATCGATTGTGGGGTTTCATGTCGATAACGTTATTTCCATGGCGGCAGAGGGGAAGGAGATGGAGACGCGATAGTCATGAGGGACGTTTGGAGGTTGTTAGACGGTTTCGAAGGCAGGGCCCGATCACCGATAATGAACACAGCAGAGTGCTGGTATTGGTCCGGCTGCGGGTAAGTTAGGTGCTCACACGCTGTTGCAGGGAACTATGCACGAGAAAACTTTCACAAGAGCCTCCTATCATCTGGTAAGCAGGGGAGGGTACAGAGAACTTAGAGAGGCGCGGCTTTCGTGCTACTAATGCGGCATGCACAAGAAGGGATTGTGGGGAAATATTTGCGGAAGATTGGTTGGATGGTGCGAGGTATCCCCAAGGTTCCACAAGAGGCTCCACTTTTCTTCAACTCCGGCCAACTCATTCACCTGTCCTCTACCACTGTAAGAACAGCAAAGATGGCGCATAACAACTACCAACTCCTATAATCAAGCGCAGAACAACTGTACCATTACCTATGGCGGGACTCAGATCTTGACCTGGTTATCGCCACTCGAGCCCAGCTTGCGGCGCCATGGGATTCAAGAGCGCCGAGCGGAACATATACGGGAATGGTTCTTACAAACCGAGGAATTTAGGAGCTGGTCCTCTGGTAATGGGGGAGGTGAATCCGGTAATGCAGTTTTGTTTTGCTATGGAGATCCGGGGGTCGGTAAAACTTATATAAGGTAACAAGGGAGGACCTCGGGGAATGGAGGGGGAAGTGCAAGTGCTGACAAACTGCGATTTTAGCTCATTAGTGATAGACAGCTTGTGCGATTAGGCTAGGAAAAAGGCCGCCGTCGGATGTTTTTACCCCGACCCCGCCGCCCAGAAAGAACAGTCGTCGACGAGTATTCTGGGTGCCTTGCTGAAACAAGCAGTGGGTGGGCTAGGAGAGGCGCCGAGGGAAAAAGTGGAAGCCTATGAAGACCAGAAGGCTGTCATTGGTGGACGGGCACCACGGCTTTCGGATATGGTGAAGATGCTACAGACTACCTCTTCTCAAAATCGTACATTTATATGCATTGACGCTCTGGATGAATGTGCTGCAGAATACAGAGTCAAGCCCCTCGATTCGCTGGATCAAATCGCCCAAAAGTCACCAAGCACGCGAATATTCGCTACTAGGAGACCGCATTTCTAGAAGAGTAACGACAGTGAGCATCACTCCCAAGAGAATTGATATCATCGGATACCTTCGCGCCAGGCTAAGCGAGGACACAAACCCTGATACGATGGACAGTAGTCTTGAGGCGGACATCCGGGAAAATCCCCGATGGTATTTCTGAAATGTACGTAAAGACAATGGCGCTCCCGAAGCTGCCTCGAGTTATCCGCTGACTGAACCATATCTAGATTCCTGTTAGTCTCGCTGAATATCGATGCGGTCCTCCAAGAAACCACAATTCATCGCAGGCGACAGAAACCAGACGCATTAACAAATGACTTAGAGTCGAGGGATGCTTATGGTGCAACGCTTGATCGGATGAGGGATGGACACGAGGGAGTGGTAAAAATATTGCTCGAACGGGGCGACGTCAACCACAACAAACCGGGCAATCTCGGCAAAACAGTGCTCTCACGGGGTGCTCAGGATGGGCATGAGGGGGTGGTGAAAATGCTACTCGGAAGTGGCGATGTCAACTGCGACAAGACAGATATTGATGCGAAAACACCACCCTTGTGGGCTGTTGAGAATGGGCACGAGGAAGTGGTGAAGATGCTACTCCGGTGCGGTAACGTCGACCCAAACAGAAAAGGCCGAAGCACAACACCACTCTCTTTGGCCGCTGTGAGTGGACGCGAGGGAGTGGTGAGAGTTCTACTCTGACGAGGCGACGTCAACCCAGACAGACAAGTTAAAAAAGGTCGAACAGCACTCGATTGTGCTGCTGCACGAATGATACCGCTACTACAACCCCTAAAAACTGCCACCCCTAGCACCACCTAAGGGAAGACATCGCCTTCGCTACCGTCTTCAAATATGGATGACCCATGCGCCATTCCCGGAAAGACCGCAATAGTTCCATAAATATGCCTCGCCCCCCGTTTTCCCCGCCCTCATTCCCACCCAATCCCAGCCCGCAGTGTATAGCCCTGTCGTGAGGTAATTACTTCCCTTCTGCGGTAAGCCTGCCACAGAACTCGGCTTTAATATTTCCTATTGGCTAAAGACATCACATCTAAGAACACCCATATTCACCACATACCTATTCAAGCCACTCAACTGATATTTTCATGCAGTCAAGTCTGTATAATCGAGTGTTTAGGCTTGGCGAGGACTATTTCAATTGCATTGAGAGAGGGCAATGTGGCTCAGAATTGCCATCATATTTCCTTTTTCGGCAGTTACCTCATTGTAAATCCTCTAGGCACCTTCACTGCTCATTTGATTTTTCTGTGGTTCCTTTATTTCCTTTTCCTCCCTCCGCTCCCCAGCCTGGGCCTGAGTGTTGTTTAGAAATAGAGAGATAGTATAAACTACAGGTATTTCTAACGCCCATGAAGAGCGACATGAAGCTGATTAACTAAGTCATGAAGGCGTTTGAATTCCATTATGGACATGGGTTAATGAAAATCCAGCTTAAAGCCTCAGCCCTCGAGACGCGAACCCGGGCGTGAGGTTAGATTGGGTAGCCATCCGCACCCTTTGGTCTTGCTCGCGGAGGAAAATTAATTCAGTAAGAGCTCTTTTAATACTGAAATTGGCTCTCATTGTACAGTACGAGTACCGATCTCTTGCCATAGCTTGGGAGTGATCGCACGACCCACCACACTATAGGGCACTGGCGCGCGAAAGAGTTTGGGGGGGTATCCCATCCTTCTGCCCAAAGCAACCCCTGCCTTCTGAGGTTTCCTGCTTGATGCTCAAGCCGGGGGTCACGAACCCATACAATCTCCCAGGGGAGAAGAGCAAAAGCCGGCCACTCCCCGAACATCAGCGCCGAATGATACTATACTGTACTAGAAATTAGCAGTTATAGAGTGCTACGTCGAGAGGCTGTATATTTTACGATACTCTGGGATTCGACTCCCGGATATGGTATCTTTCGCCATAGGAACTCACGTTGGGGAAAGTGATGATGAGTAAGGTTTCTTTAAAACAAGGAAATTTTAGGTTTGCTGGCTTGTACGGATTAAAGGATGGTTGGTAGAAGACCTGAAGATGAGAGACAGGACCGGATGGGGGGGTTGCATGTAATAGAGCAGTGCTCAAGAAGAGTTGGTGCTATGATCAATGGGGGTCTTTGTTCGTGTTAGGGTTGATAGGGAGTGACGGGTGGGAAGGTTAGTTTTGTATTTTGTATGATATTTTTTTTTTTTAAAAAAAAAAAAGTGGGGAGAGCGAGGAGGAGAGCGTACATGTTAGAAATTGTAGTTGCATGTACACTAGCTAGCCGATAGCCGCGTCACCGATCTCCCCTCTTCCCAACTTTTCTTTCTTCCGCTCCATACTTGTTCTCCTTCTCTGATAGAACAACGATAGAATAATATACACATCTCTACTTCTGACAGTACACATGGATTTATATAGTTTGGTATGATATATTGAATTTTTTTTTCGCAAGGTACTGCTCCCTTGATGACCATTTTCTTCTTAAGTCAGGGTAATTCGCTTTCCAGTGCTCTGTAGCGATAGCAGATAATTCCTCTAATCATAGCTTATCACTCGTAGGAATAGTTTAAATTCTGTTGGTAAAAAAATCAAAGGAAACAATATAGAGGGCAAGGGACATGGAAGCCGTTCTCCTATCCTTCCATGGATCACCACACGTATCCATTCACTCCCTCACATGTCTCACTTCCCTTGTCGATAAAGGAAAGACAAAGACTCCCATTGTTGGTAGCTTTTGGACACTAACTTTTGCACTATCCGCTCCAGCTCTTCAGCTTTCTGGCAGATGCATCATGGAAAGCCCATTCCTAAAGCCTAGGCGCATTCACGAAAACTATCTGAATAGTGAAATAATATCATGAGCATACCGAACGGCATCTAGCGACTTGCAACATAGTGGTGGGCTGATGAAGGCTCTTTTTCTAAAGATGGTTCAATTGTAGTCACGACTCTTTTTGGAACTAGGGACCATTAATGCGAAACTAGGGGCTGGTTGGATAATACGGCTTTGTCGCCAAGATGGTTGTCTTAGGAATTGTTGGTTGGCAGTATCACAAGGCATGAAGGGTGGCAATGAGCTGTAGGGTACTGTACAGTACGAGGTTAGTGACAAAAATCGCGGGCGGAGTGGCATGTAAACTAGCAACCCAGACCATCCTATTTTACGCTTTCCATTCAGCACTTTCTGAAGCTGAATTTTTTTCCAAGATTGATATTATGATCTAAAGTTCTTTCAAATATCTCTCCAAACGCTTGGGGAATTGTTGGCTACTTTGTTATGCAACATTGTAAGGTTGAACTGGACAAACTGAGCCAAGCATTGCGATACAAAATAGTCAGAGGTAGCGCCAAGACCAATGTATCAAATATAGCTCTCTTGACTATCGGGGAGAATTATTGCGCAAATAGATGAAGATCGGCTCAAATTGTTTCACTAGATCGGTGGCTAAAAGGTTGTGAGTACGGTCGTCCTCGGTGGAAATTCTCATACCGCTCATCATTTTTGGCACCAGCCTCGCATAAACACACTTACGTACCACTACCCCGCTCTTGCCGAGCTCCAACTTCGAGGTATTCTATCGCTTCATCAACTTCGGGATATTCTATCGCTTTCGCAATCCTACAAACACCTTCACCACAAAGTAATATGGCCTCTTCGACGCATCCTAAACCGAATGCTCCCGGTACAGGCCATATCAACAGTTTCAACCAAATAAATAGCCACAACACCACAACCAATATAACATATGTGGATGAAAAGGCCAAAATCTTGAATTGGCTATCACCCCTACAACCTCATGTACGCCACAACGATATGAGCGCGCGAAGACAGGGTGGCTTAGGGGAATGGTTTCTGCAAGCCGATGAGTTTCTCAGATGGCGAGACGGGGAGGGTGAACCTGGCAAGACTAGTCTGTTTTGTTCCGGTAATCCCGGGGTTGGAAAGACCTTTCTTAGGTAGGAAAAAAATTATTTATGCGGGGAAGCTATAGCTAATTGGATAAAATACCAGCTCTCTGGTGATTGATAGGTTGCTTGAGCACTTTGGGGGAGAGAATGTGGCTGTCGCCTGCATCTATTGCGATTTCTAGGACCACGAGAGACAAACCGCGACGAACATGATAGGTGCCCTCACCAAGCAGGTTGTGAACGCACTAATTAGGGTTCCTACCGAGATCAAAGAAGCATTCAAGAGAGCGGAGCGCGAGGTTGGAGGTCGAGGACCCCAGGTTGTGGAAACCGTTAAGCTCTTGGAGATGGCCCTAGCGCCCATGAAGCAGACATTCATTTGTATTGATGCCCTAGATGAATGCTCAGATAAATATCTACCCCAACTTCTCACCTCATTGCACACCGTTTCTCAGACCTCGCCAGGTGTCCGGCTATTTATTACTGGGAGACCCCACATCCGAAGTGTGATAGAGAAATATCTTCCGGGGAGGGCACAGATTATCTCGTTCAGCCCAAATAGTGAGGACATAAGGGAATATCTCGAGATGAGATTGAAGCATGACTTGGAGTCGGAGGAGATGAACCCTGCACTCAAGGCCAATATTATGAAACGCATTCCGGAAGCGATTCCTGACGTGTATGTGATGGCTAATTCTGTATCTAAAGCCCCGAGTAATAGCTAACAACAATGGGTAGGTTTCTACTCATTTCCTTGAGCATAGCCGCAATATTAGATGAGGCGACAATCCGCAAGAGGCAAGAAAGACTCGACTTAATGACAAGTGGACTCGGTTTGGACGGTGCCTATGATGCGACATTAGATAGAATAAAGGGTCAGCGTAAAGGAAAGTCAGCACTCGGCATGGCTGCATTGATGTGGATTTCGCACTCGGAACGTCCGATGCACATTGGAGAGCTACGCGATGCCCTGGCAGTCGAAATTGGCTCTAGAGATATGGACTACGATGATATCTCTTCTAAAAAAACATTGTTAGCATCGTGCTTGGGACTTGTCACGGTGGATGAGAGCTCAATTGTCCGGCTGGTGCACTTTACACTTCACGAATATTTTAACAGGCGTTCCGAACATTTCAAGAACCCCCAGTCGACAATGGCGGAGGTTTGCTTGACTTATTTGAACTTTGATTCCATCAATGAGCTTTCTCCTGGTCTTGATAGCGCCCCAGTAGAAGCACGTCTCCTCCAATATGCTTCTAGTTACTGGGGACTCTATGCAAGAAATGGACTTACAGAAGGTGTGAAATCACTTGCGCTTCAGCTACTTTCTAAATTTGGCCGACATATATCAGCCAAGCTTCTTTTGTGGGGGAACTTTCCTGAGTGGGATAGGAGGAGGTGGTATTCTGAGGAATTCACTGGTCTTCACTGCGCGGGATACTTTGGGCTTGATGAGATTACGATTACTCTGTTGGAAGAGGTGGAAGGTTGTGGCGCAGATATGGAAGATGGCTTGGGCCGTACACCATTGATGTGGGCAACAGAAAACGGACATGAGGGGATGGTGAAGCTGCTCCTTGGTTGGAAAGAGGTCGATCCTGACTCGACAAACGATGATGGCCAGACACCACTCCTGTGTGCCGCCCGGGATGGGCATGAGGGGATTGTGAAGCTTCTACTTGAACGGAAAGAGGTTAATCCTGACTCGAGAGACTATGATGACCGAACACCACTCTTGTGTGCTGCCGAGGGTGGGCATGAGGGGATTGTGAAGCTGCTCCTTGACCGGAAAGAGATCAATCCCGACCCGAAAACAGATGGTCAGACACCACTCCTGCGTGCCGCCAAGGATGGGCATGTGGGGATTGTGAAGCTTCTACTTGACCGGAAAGAGGCTAATCCCGACTCGAGAGACTATCGTGGCCGGACACTACTCTGGTGGGCTGCCAAGGGTGGACATGAGAGGATTGTAAAGCTACTCCTTGACCGAGAAGAGGTCAATCCCGACTCGAAAATAGATGGCCAAACACCACTCCTGTGGGCTGCTGGGGGTGGGCATGAGGGGATTGTGAAGCTGCTCCTTGACCGGAAAGAGGTAAACCCCGACACAAAAGATAATTTTGGCCTAGCACCACTCTTCTATGCTGCCAGGCATGGGTATGAGGGGATTGTTAAGCAGCTCCTTGACCGGAAAGAGGTCGATCCCGACTCGGAAATAGATGGCCAAACACCACTCCTGGAGGCTGCTGGGGGTGGGCATGAGGGGATTGTGAAGCTGCTCCTTGACCGGAAAGAGGTCAACCCCGACAAAAAAGGTAATTTTAACCAAACACCACTCCTGTGGGCTGCTGGGGGTGGGCATGAGGGGATTGTGAAGCTGCTCCTTGACCGAAAAGAGGTCAACCCCGACTCAAGAAGCTATCTTGGCCAAACACCACTTCAGGACGCTGCCAAGGCTGGGCATGAGGGGATTGTAAAGCTGCTCCTTGACCGGAAAGAGGTCAATCCCGATTCGAAAGGCGGTCATGGCAGAACACCACTCTTGTGGGCTGCAGGGGGTGGCCATGAGGGGATTGTGAAGCTGCTCCTTGACCGGAAAGAGGTCAATTCCGATTCGAAAGATAATTATGGCAGAACACCACTCTTGTGTGCTGCCAAGGGTGGGCATGAGGGGATAGTTAAGCTGCTCCTTGAGCGGAAAGAGGTCAACCCCAACTCGAAAAATCAATATCGCCAAACACCATTCTCGCATGCGGTCTAGGGTAGGCATGAGGGGATATAAAGCTTCCTCAGCGCCGTTCAGATTTCAAGTCCGATACCTAGGCGCATTTTGCCTCGATGTCTCTTTCCTGCCTCTCGGAAAGTAGTTATGAGTGGCTGGACTGCAGGGGCAATTACTTCTATGGGTTGATGGGAGCCTTTGTTTGGCGTTAGGGTTGTTATGAAGTGAGGGTGGGTTATGGTAATTTGGGCTTCGTATTTTGTATCGAATTCTTGTATCTTGTATCTTGTAGTATTTTAATAGCATTGTTCGTTAGCAAAATTAACTTCAACGAGCCTGCCATAACAACCGCACTCCGACACAATCCTGGTAACCTGAGAGGAAAGACAAGAAAACAAACAACAGGGGAAATAATCGAGCGTAATTCCGATAGTAATATTCTGGGAGGATTTGTTCTCGGGGGTTGTCTATCATAGAAGCGATATGTTGCCGTGCTCGGCTCGTGTTCAGTTAATTTTGGCAAACAATCTGAATAATTAAACGATGTTGTGGGAACACCTCTGCGGCCTCTTGCCATCACAAGCGATAACCGTCCCAAGGTTCCCGCCACTTTGAAACACTCTAAGCGACCTTCCATACCGGTACCGGTATTTGACGGCACTCCAGGGAAGAGTGCTAGACAGCTCAATGAAACTACGACATTGAAACTATTCTCGGTTCCGTACTAGTACATCACCATCGAACAACCACAATATTTTTAATGTCTGCTAAAACTTACTCGACAATGGAACCCCGAATCCAACAAGTAATTGGAAGGCTTAATGGACAAAGAAGGTCCCAATCTAGCTGCCATTGCTCAAGAGTTTGAGGTACTTTAGCACTCACTTGATATCATGAGAAAAGCAGTAGAAACCAAGATCTAGAAACGATGGAAGGAAATCTCGAAACAAATGCGAATAAGAGAAAAAGATAAGAATAAAAAACAAATGATGAAGAACCTTTTGTTTTGTGATATTGGGCTTTTAGCTGTCAATGTTTCTACTTATGTATCGTTAGACTTTACCAGTGGCTTAGCGTCTTTCAAAGTGGCGGGAACCTTGGCACGGTCATGCGCATCGAATTGATTATGTTACTTTCCCCTAGTTAACCTCTCTCTATATCACATGAGCCATCAGGCCAGCCTAGCTCCGACACACACAAAACTCTTTCTAAGCCGTAGACAACTCGCTCCACGAACAAAGTTGTCCACAACCACTTAGAACCTTTGTGATCCTTCAGAAGAAAAATCTCTCTGAGGGTTCAAAGGTGCCTGCATAGTTGGGGGATACTATAACACGTCGAACCCTGCCTTGTCTATGAGGTTTTGACGTATGGGGGACCTTTTGTAGGAATTTGGAAGAGTCGGGGGGTTTGGACCGAAGGTGCGGAACCCGGACAATCCCAGCCGGAATCACGGCTTCTTAAATTTCTAGACTGTATTGTGGTAGAGTGGAATTAGTCGAAAGAAATCTAATCAACAACAATGGAGAATGATTTTATTGGATCGGACCCCCGACAGCAGGTCTGTTCCCTGCAGGTATGTATTATGAGAAAAGGGCTGATGTGTAGAGAACCGGAGGCTTGGGGCTGGTCGACTACTCGAGTAGTTGAACATAGGATTTCAGATTTCTAAACTATTTCCGATCTAAATCTAAGTTAGGAGGAAAACATGCGGGAGCAGTTTCTAGATCCCCTCCCAGATTCTCTAGGTGGGGCTAGAATTTGTTAGTCAATCGGAATAATTTGAACAACAGATTTCTAGGGGGAGTCCTCCGTTCCGGGAAGGGTGGCCCAACAGTGGGGGGGTTGGATGTGGCCGGGCTATTTTAGTAGGGAAGGAGATGACGATGAGATATCGTAGCTAATGGAGAAATTCAGAGATCGAAGGAGGGTCTCAAAGGCTAGGACGACATTTCGACCGCCAGGCTGGGATGGATCGGGTTTGGAGATGCGTGTTAGGGCCCCATGGGGTTGGGAGAAAGGGTGTCGGAGCCAGCTGTTTACATGAGGGTTTGCGCCTGTTCGACACGGCCGGTAACACTAGGGCGCACGTATAGCGTATTGGATGGCAACACCGCTAGGATCAGATCTTGGTTATATCGTAGTTCTTGTGGAGGTTTAAATTTAATGGTAGGTTTGGAGCTCGGGAAACGTTCAGGGCGGTGCATTGGTTTTTCTACTATGATAGTTGAATAATATGGAATCAAGCTCGTCGTTAACCTCGAGCAGTATGTAAATCGAATACAGGTTGTGTTGTAGTCACTGGTGCCTTTGGAGTTTGTGTTAAGCTTCCGTGTAGCTGTAGAACGAGATATTATACCGGCACTGTTAGGCAAATTCTGAGTCATTCCGAGATATGCAGGGCGGATGCTCACCCCCTATGTAGAGAAAGCCCTTAAAATACCATGGAAAGCAGGGTGGGTACCTTTACCATGGCAAAAACATATTGTGCCTTAACAAAATTAACCGTACACCCAGGATCTGTGGCAACACAACCCTTTTCAAGACCCTATCCCCTGAACACCACTTAAAGAAATTCCTCTAGAACAACCATAACTAAACTATTAGATATAATTACTATATTTGAAGAAATATTGCCTCCCATTTTTCACAATTATACTACAAAACTTAATTTCCCTGAACACCTATCTGAGTTTACAAGGAGGAAAATATTTAGGTTACACAAAACATAGAGTCAGTATTACAAAAATTCTTGCTTTCTTGACATTTATCTTAAAACTGTTAGAAGTATAATTTCCAAGTGAGATTAGAGTGATAAGTAGAGAGAGTATAGAGGAACATCTTCTAAAAAGAACCAGATCTCAGGCTAATATTATCATAGAGAAACCTCTCAAAGGCTATAAAACTAGAACTTTTGACATGTTTGCAAAAACTGCTCTTAATGTTTATATCCTTACAAGGAGGACAATACTTGCATAAAAAGATTTTAAAATCCTGTCAGTATAAGTAGGTAAGATAGATAGTATTCTGGCTTATTAAAAACCAGAAAGAAAATATGAACACATAGCTGTCAGACAAAAAAGGGAACATAAAAGAAGACAAGATACATGAAAATAATAACTCTAATAACAAGAGAAGATAAGAAAATGAAGTCAGTATTTTAATTTCCTATAGAGTACCAGCTTTATACTAGTATCCAGAGGTGTTTCACATGAAGGGTAGTATCAATATAGTTCAAAAGATGCATGAGGGGGGAATTACTTATTATTGAAAACCTTTTGATACAAATGTTTTTCATACTCTAACAGCATCAATTATAAACACAATAGAGGCAGTGATTAATTCTAATAAATGTCAATTCTAATACTGATTTTTACAATATATTTAAATATTTTATTTTATTTTTACTGTTGTGATAATAATGGTAGGATTGGTGGATGATGTGGTTGCCATGGGTTAAGTTTTTCCTGGTGCTGGGTGTACGGTTAATTTTGTTAAGGTACAATACCATCACAGGATTCATGCTATGAGGAACAACAAAATAGTTGCCGATCCACCCAGTTTCCCTTGTCTTTTTATTCACCAAGTGATGCAAAAATATTGCTAAAAAAATCAAGAATTACTTGAGGACTGCGGGTATTTTTCTGAATATTCTCCAGAATTTTTTAACATAAACTGAGTGATAAGGGGAAGTTGTTTATGGCGGGCCGGAGGCAAGGCAGTTCTTCGCACAGGTTTCACTTTTTCGATGGCATCTGTATTTCTCGGTCGATGGTGCGCGGAAGGGTTTCTCGCCAAGAATGTGGTATTAAAAATGTTCACCCCCTGTGAATATTGTACCTGAGAACAGGGGTTCAAGAAATGTGAGGTAAAATAATCGTGCACGTCTGGAACGTAGAGGGGTCCAGGGAAACAGTTGGGCTGCGCACAACTGAGATCGAGCTATACTCGTACTGGTACTCGAGTATATGTTTAATTTTATGGTCCTACGGGGCCAGTCAGTTACATGGTTATTGAATCTGGTACTGAATGGAACACGCACATACATATGCAGCCCAGAAGAAGACTGGCTACGGTATGGGTGCTTGGGCGAATTGTGTAATACTGACCGCATAGCACAGGTAGCGAGAGATGGTATTCGAGTACCGTACAGTACAGTACAGTACAGTTGCATATAAGACTTTGTCTTTGCGAAATGCGAATATTTTTATAATAGCTAGCTAAATGTTCATTCAGTGGAGGATGAATGATTGTTGATGATCGCTCTTGCTTGGAGAGAAACTTGTCTTTACTCGGATGATAGTTGAAGCGGAATAGGACATGTTCGTTGTAGGGAGTGAGTGTTCTTTTAGCTAAGGCTTGGCAGACAGGGGGGCCTATACCGTAGAAACTGAAATAATTGGGCCTCGAAAAATGCGGTTAATTTAAGGTGTGTATTGCGAATGATCTTCTTGTCGCAATAAATAGGGGTTTCATTATTTCTTGGCAGCTACTTATGGAGAGTT